>MJGMD1__coassemble_1810_pt1 | contig 146354 bp, 120 predicted proteins | sample MJGMD1__metabat2_low_PE_010 | metagenome-assembled genome bin MJGMD1 | reverse complement strand
ATACCTATTTCGACCCGCTTACTTATGATATAGCAACAGGCGTCCTGACAGACGGTACTCCCACAGAAGAACAGTTCCGGAAGTTCTATTCCCCACTGCTGACGAATGTCTCCCCGGCATTAGGCTTGCCCCTTCCGATGACAGGTGCACAAACGACTCCTATTGATTTGACAGACTTTGGTTCTTCGGCACGTGTGCAAGTTGGTTTTAAGCTGACCCGTACAATGGCTCGCTTCGATGTAAGCAATATAGAGGCTGAATCCAAATTCCATCTGGAATCCATCTCGATGGGCAACGGGCGGAGAGGAACCACTTTCTTCCCGGTTAAAGCATATGGTGTTATCCCTGCGGCAGACGGGGAGTTAATTACTTATCCGGCACGTGCTTTTGAAGGAGAGAAAGCTAATGAAGGTTTGCAGGTATCTGCGTTCTATAGCTATCCCAGCCCTTTGGAAGATAAAGGTTACCTGATTCTGAACGGTACCTACCGGGTAAACCAAACAGAGACAAAAGAAGTCTCTTATCAAATCCCATTCAAGCAACAAACCGCTGATGGAAGCTCGGTTGAGTTAGCTATCAACCCCAACCACCGGTATACCATCGGTATCACAAAAGCGGACGAATACCACCTGGGCTTTACATTAAAGGTGGACGATTGGGATGAGGGCGGAAACATAGACGACTACAATCCGGATGCGGCAGTCGGAGCCGGAGAACTAACCGTAACCATACCCGACCCCTTCAAAGGCGAAACGCTCTATAATAAAGAACTCCACACCGTAAGCATGTCCCTCAAAGCGGGCAGCAAATTTTATATGGAAACCCAGAGTATCGCTACGTTAACGCTACAGAAAAAATACGTGGGAGGATTCGCTGCACAGCAATACGACTGGCTGGAGATTTCGGAGCCGGAAACTTCGCTTGTACCGGAAACGGGACAGACCAACTATAAATACACCGTTACCCTCAAAGACAGCTACGACAAAACCCGCTTCCCCCGTGCCGTTGTACGCCTGACGAATATAATAGACGCTTCGGAAACGGTGCTGTTTATCGAGGCGCTTGCCGTCCCGCAGGTAGTGGAAGTACGGCAAGATGCAGGCAACCGGAATACCTTTGATTTGGATTTGCTGACAGCCTCCCTCTACCGGGTAACCGGCAGCAAGGTAAAGGTGAATGTTTCCTGTCCGGATGGCTCAGTAGCAATTCTGCCGGACTGGTTGGAAGCCAAAGCGATTGAAACAAACGCCTCGGTGGTCACATACGAACTGTCCCTGAAAGAGGGTTCGAGGGATGTGGAAGTGGCAGGCAATGAAGGCGAAGTCGTATTCCAAAACGCCAAAGACAACACCAAGAATACAGCCATTACCGTTAAGTTGCTGGATGCTTCGATTGCTGCAAACTTCGATGCGCTGGGCGGAACAGGCAATACCTATGACGCTCCCCATGATGCTGTCCTTGGAAACATTAATATGCCTCTTTCCACCGGAAACAACTTTACCGTATCCACCACTTCTCTCGACGGGGTAAAAATCAAGATGGACTTCGGTACGGGACCGGCATGGCTTGCCCATAACGGGGAGGCAGCCTTGACCAGAGTTGGTGATGTGCCCAATACCGTGCGGTTCTCACTGGTTGCGGATAAAGCAGGTGAAGGGAAAGCGCAGCCGGCAACCGTTACCTTGCAGAATGTGAGTGGCGGGGCAGACCATCAATTCACCGTTACCCCCGGCTATCTGGCTCCGAGCCTGACTACTCCGGCTTCCGTCACACTTCATGCTGCGGCAGACAACAATATCCCGTCAATCACCATCACCGGAACCAGTCCCGGCGGTACAACGCTGGAAGGACCGGCATGGCTGACTTATCCGGAAACAAGTGCGGCTACCGATAACTTCTCCTATACCGTTCAGTTAGACCCGTCAAAAACGGATTTCCCTACATCCGTACCTGCCGACCAACTAATCAAACTTGTCAATAAGACAGACCCGGATAAGTCGACAACGGTAACGGTTCGCTTTACCGAAGCCAATGCGCGGTTGGCAACCGACCTTAGCGGGTATGACGAATCTAATTCGAACGGTTACCGCGTAGTGACCGGAGGAAAAACGATGACAGTATCTTTCTACAGCATGTTTACAGCCCCTGCATTATCCACTTCTTATGATGGTTCTTATTGCAACTCCCAGAACGGAGGCAATAGCTGGCTGAATAATTCCAAACTTGTAAAAACCGAAGTGGTAAACAACCGGTGTAAATATACCTTCAATGTGGTGGTAAATGCGGCAAGCGGGACGGATGCGGCTTATCAACTTCACAGGGCTGTAATGAATATCCGGCATAATGGAAATACAGTTAAATCTTACACCATCTGGCGCGGGGCCTCTTACTATGGTTATCCTGCCGGAGGCGACAGCCCGTATTATACGGCTATCAGGAAAAATGGCAAATGGTGGGCTCCCGTCAACTGTGGGGCAAGCCGTGTGGCACGGGCCGGTGACGGAAGGAGCGGGACTGTAGCCGGAACCGGAAATGTCTACCAGTGGGGGCGTTACGAAGCAACCAATCATGGAGGTCCGACAGCCAATGGTCCTACCGGTAGTACCCGTCCCGGTAACAATTTTTATAAGGCGCCCAACGACCCTAACAACTGGTTAAACAGACTGGATAACTCTTTATGGAACGGTAGCAACAAAGGAACAAACGACCCTTGTCCTTCGGGTTATCGTGTACCGACAGATAGTGAATTGAAGTCTATCGGAAACGCGAATAGCTATGATGGTAGTGGCGGTCTCTTCAAAGTGAATGCCGAGAGTGGTTGTCCTCAGCTTATTTTGCCTGCTGCGGGCTATCGGTACTACTATGACGGTTCGTCCATCAATCAGGGTTCCAGCGGCAACTACTGGTCGTCGTTAGTGCTGTCCGGTAGTACGCTCGCCCTTTACGCTCGCTTCAGCAGTGCTACGTTCAGCCTGTACACAAGCAACAGGGCGTCCGGGTTCTCGGTTAGGTGTCTCCGCCAATAGGCAGGCGAATTAGCTAAGGCTGACCTTCGGTTGCCTGTCTATCCGCTTCTTTAATTGAGTCGATTCATTTCGATTTATATCCCCCGGAACTACCGTGGGGCATAATATAAGTATTAATTAATTATCTAAACAATTTACCCTATGGCAACAAATTACAAATGGTTCTTCGACCTTGAAGAGTACACCATGACAAAGGACGTGAAAGAAGATTACGTAGCAAAAGTGAAAACAATCAAGTCGCTCACCATCGAAGGCATCGCCGATGCCATCGCCGCGGAACGTACGGAATACCGTCCGGAGACAATCGTGAATATCTGCAATCTGGTAGACGAGAAAATCCGTCAACTGGTCTGTCAGGGCAATACGGTGGTGACCGGCTCGGCCTTGTATTCCCCCTCTATCACCGGACTGCTTATCGGGACCACGGGAGTAATAAACCCGGATGCCAACAAATGTATCATCAATATCACCCCTTCGGTAGCCATGCGTGCCGAGGTGGCAAAGGTAACCCCTGAGTTTTCGGGGAACGTGAAGAACTTCGGCGGCGCACGTATCAGCCTTGTAAAAGATGTGACCACGGGCTTGACCGACGGCACCATCACCCCAGGCGGTATGCTGGACATCACCGGCTCAAAAATCAAATGCGTCAATGCCGACGGCACAGGAACCGGTACGCTCAAACTGATAAAGGAAAGCACGCAGGCAGTAGCCGCCACCATTACCACCTTCGGTATCAACGACCCGAGCCGCCTGATGTTTACGCTCCCTGCCTCACTGGGGAACGGACGCTACAGGCTGGAAATCGAAACCTGATACAGCAATTCCGCCGTCCTTCTGAAAGAACCCCGTACCCTTGTCTACCCCTTCACCCTGATGGCAGGCGATGGCGAGAAACCGGAAGAGTTATAAGGCTGTCTGCGAATTCAGTGTTCCCTAATATATATATATTTGGCACATCCCTCTAATATCTGCGTCTACCATCGACACCGCCCGGTAATCACTGCAATTACCGAGCGGTAACTACGGCAGTTACAGGGCTGTAACGATAGCAATTACCGAGCGGTAACTACGACGATTACCGTTCGGTAACTGCTGTCGTTACAAAACCACAAGCTTTCCAATTTGCTTATTCTTCCACCAATAGTTTATGGAGCGCCTCTAAATCGTCTGCGCCAATCAGGTCTACCCCCTCTTCCATAAAGAAACGTTGGAACTGGGGGGTATCCGGTGCTCCCCACCAACGGAACAGCTTTCCTTCCTTGTGTGTCTGGCTGATAATCTCACGCATTTTCCGGAGTTGGTCGGCAGGCATTTCCCCTTCTCCCATCCAGGAGAAATACGCTTTGTAGTTATCGCTTACTACCGGTGCCAGGCTGGCAGGTATGCCCTGGTTCAAATCGGCAATCTGCCCGTCCAGAAAAGCAGAGCGGGTTGTTTCCATAGGCAAGGTCTTTTTCGGACGGTCGCCGGAAATGAACAGCAGGATAGCCCCTTCCTTATATACCCCGTCTTCCACGGAACAGAACAGGGCTTTGTACGGCTCCATCTGCTTTTTCAGCAAGACATACGCCTCTTCCCCTTTTTCTTTGAAGTCCACCATCAGGTAGAATGGGCGGTCGCCTTGGGGATATACTTTTCCTCCGTTCGCCTGTATGCGGGCTACCAGAGGTTTCAGGTATAATGCTTCGAATGTGATGGACGGGTTCGCTTCAGGGCGGTCGTGGGAAACATACAATTCCCCGTCTATCGGCCATAAATCGGCTTCCACACAATTAAACTGTAGCGACAATGCATCCTGCAACGGGTGTGCACGCCAGTAATCATTGTGGGAGAACGCATTGTAGTGGATCCCTTCGGAAGTCCCTTTCTCCTCTTTTTTCCATTTGCAGGAAGTGACGGATAAAAGGGATAAGGCCAAAAGTAAAATAAGCGGTTTCATTGTTTTCTTCTTTTATCGATTGAGTGTATTATATCAGTTTGGAACCTGCTTCCACGGTCGCCTTTTTTTGTTTGTCGCCCCATAGCACAGTCAGTTCCAGGGCCACATTCGTCTTGATTTCCACCTTCGGTTCCTGGTCGGCGGACGAACGGGCTTTTACCTTTATGGAAACCAGACCGTCCAATCCGAAAGGATAGTTGTCGATACCATAGGCTTCCAGCAGGTTGACATCCAGCGTCAGTTCTTTCTCGTAGACGTTCGAACGGATGCCGAATACCTGTTCGATTAATCCGGCGATAGGCGCCAGCCCTCCCCATCCTACGAAATCGGGACGAGCCATAAAGCCCGGTTCTTCATGCTCCGGCGCGTAGTATTCCCAGAAAGTTCCGGTATTCTTATAGACTTTCAGTACGTTATCGTAATGGTTGCGGGCGATTTCGTACGACTGTTTGCGATAGCCCTGCTGATACAGGCCGGTGATTACCATATAATTGGCTCCGGGCCATACGCCTCCCTGCCAGTAGCGTCCGTTGTCCTTGTATTTCGGATGATTGGCGGCTAAAGAGGGTACGCGGTGGAGGCGGTTGAAGGTTTCCTTATTGTTTAGTTCCTCGACGAGCGCATCCAGCCTGTCTTTGGGCAATACGTCCGTCAGCAAAGCCCAATAGGCATAAATCCCTTTGGTGGAGGAAAGGCTTCCGTCGGCATATTGGTCGAACAGGAAATGTTCTTTCTCATCCCAGAGGTTCTCGTTGATATACTTTTTCAACATCTTCTGTTCGTCTTCGAACTCCTCAATCTCTTGCCAGCGTTCGAGGTAGAAGCCCATTTCCAGCAGATGGCCGGCTGTGAAGTACTGTTGCAGGCAGACATCCAGCCAAATCATATGGCCGTGGCTGTAAATCGGGTTGTATTTTTCCGGTACGCGGGGCATATTGTCCATGCCGGTTCCCCATCCGCTGCTCCAATACGTACCGTTGCGCCAGGTATGGTTCAGTTTCAGCCATTTGTAGTAAGCGCATAAGGCCGGGAAGATGCGGTGCAGGCGGTCCATGTCTCCGAACTGTTTATAGTAGACGATTTCGCTCCAGGGGATGATGTTCGGTCCTGTGCTTGTCGGGTCGTACCGTTCGAAACAGTCGGCTCCGTCGGACTTGATTTCACGGCAGATGAAACCGTCGGGATGCTGCTTGGCATAGAAGTTATCCAGTGTTTTCTGGAAGGGGAAGAAATGGGTGCCGTAACGGGCAAACATCATCATAAACGCAGAATCCCACATGAAGATATTGCCGTTGTACGCTACATCCAGATAGCTCGATACGAATCCGGAACCGGGTTCGGGGGCTTTGATATGCTGGATGGCGAGGTCCCAGGCTTTCCAGTACATTTCAATCTCTTTGTCGTGTCCGCTCCATGTCGGGGAAGGTAGTACCCGTTTGGCATCGGCAAAGGTACCGGGCTGCGTGGCTTCGGCTTTTGCCGTGCGGAATTCGTTTTCCGTGACAAAGGGTTCTTTTAGATACGTATTTTTATAAGGAAGACGGTATTTGGGAAGGTCTTCCTTGGTATCTTGCGCCAGTAGGTTCCCGACCGGCAGGCTTGCCGCGCCTGTAGCAAGAAGGGATTGCTTCAAAAAGTTTCGTCGTGTTGTCATATTTGTTTCAGATAATGATAAGCCATTATAAATTCAGTAATTTCTTAATCTTCCAGAAGATATCCGTGTTTTCGAAGATACCGGTGAAGTTTTCGTGTCCGGGGCCGAATGCATAAACGGGAACCATTACCCCGCTATGTCCACCGGTCGAGAATTTGCAGACGATGCGTCCTTCTTGCAAGTCTCCGTCTACCAGCGTGAGGCCTCCTGTTTCATGGTCGGCGGTGACAATCACCAGGGTTTCCCCGTCTTTTGCCGCCCATTCAAAAACTTTGCCGATTGTACGGTCAAAGTCGTGGGTTTCCTGCATCAGCAGGTCCAGGTCGTTGAAGTGCCCGTAGTCGTCCAACTGCGAGCCTTCTATCATCAGGAAGAAGCCGTTCTTATTCTGGTCCAGCAAGTCGATGGCTTTCATGGAGGCGCGTGCCAGCAGGTCGCCACGTTCGGCAGGAACCGGGGTGTCGATGGAGTCTGTTATGCAGAATACTTTCCCTTTTTTGATTTTTGCCAGTTCTTCCCAGCTACGCGGTGTCTGGTAGCCTTTATCCCGCAGTTCTTTGAACAGGTCGCGTCCGTCGGCACGGTTCTCGAACAATTTGGAGCCTCCGCCGAATACATAGTCTACGCCGCAGTTTACATAATCCGCTACAATCTCGGCTTCCGCATCCCGGTCTGTATTATGGCAGCAGAAATCGGCGGGCGTTGCGTCCCATAGGCGGCAGGTGACGGCTATGCCGCTGGATAGTTTTTTCTTGTTTGCCAGTGTCGTGAGCGACTCCAGCGGTTTGCCATCCGGGTCTACACCCACCATGTGGTAGTTTGTCTTGTATCCGGTAGCCAGTGCCGTTCCTCCGGCGCCGGAATCCGTAATCAGTTTATTGGCGCAATAGGTTTTGGACAAACCGGTGCTTTGGCTATTGTCCAGCCAGAGGTGTCCGCGGTTTGCCGTCCATGCCGAATACATATGCATCAGGCTCATGCCGTCTCCGATCATCAGGATTACATTCTTGATTTTCGAGCCTGCCGGCGGAACGATTTTATCTACCTGATAGGGCGTTTCCAGCACATATGTTTGTTCTTTGTCCCGGCGGCTTTGTGCCTGGGCATCAGGAGTCGTAGCGGATAGTAAAAGCAGTACGACGCAGGTCATTGCAATAAGATTTCTTTTCATGTCTGTTTATATCGGATTAGGTTTATAAATAGGCCTCTTAATGAAACAGGTTTTCCCGGGGGATGGGGACGAACTCCGTGTCTCCCGGTTTCTTCCAGCCCCAACTCAGGTGTTCGCCTTCGTAATCTTCAAAATATTCGAGGCGGAAAGCATGATAGCCTTTTTGTAGCGGGATGCGTCCGGAGGAAACAATTGCCGCATGGGAGGTATCGTTGTTTACCACTTCTTCGCCGTCGATGAATAACACGCTGCCGTCGTCCGAACGGGTGAAAAACTCATAGACCCCGTTTTCCGGTACCAGCAGATAACCGGTGAAGATATACCCGAAATGGTCCGCCTGTTTGGCTTCGGTAATAGACGGTTCGGGCATGATGCCCTGTCCTGCTATTTTAGCCTGTTTCAGGTCGGCTGTAATCTGGAAGTAGCCTTCAAAATATTGGTAGGCAACCCCGCTGGCATGAGGTGCGACTGCTTTTCCCGGGCGCAGTTTTGCTTTGGTTGCCCGAATGGCATAGGTACGGCTGGGCGTGTAGCCTTCCTTATAGGCTTTTGCTTTTACCGTGGCAGATTCTATCAATGTAAACGGTGAAGTATATACGGGGGAATCCTCGGAAGGCTCTGTGCCGTCCAGTGTGTAGTGGATGATGGCTTCCGGGGTTGCACATACGAATGCAACGGTTGCTTTGCCTTCAAACAGGTACAGGTCTGTCGCAATGCTGGGCACGGAAACGACCGGAGCTGTTGTATAGGAATAAGGGGCGGCTTCTTTTCCGGTACCCCATATCGTATCCGGCTCGGCGGACAGGGTGAAGGCAAGCGTTCCGCCTTCCATCAACTGGTCGTAGGTAATGAAGCATTCCGGAATTTCCTGCTTATTCAGGGAAACCTTTGTAATGTATTTGTTCTTTGCCGGGTTATTGGCGGTAATCTCCAAAGTTTTGCCATTAGCCAGTTGCATGGTCGCTTTTTCAAACAAAGGAGCTGTCAGTACAAACTGGTTGCTTCCCGGGCAAACGGGATAGAAGCCCAGACTGCTCATGATATACCATGCCGACATCTGTCCGCAGTCTTCGTTTCCGATGATTCCTTCAGGGGTGGGCTGGTACATCTCGTCCAGCAGGCGGCGTGTCCAGTATTGCGTTTTCCAAGGCTCGCCCACATAGCTGTAAAGGTATGCCATATGGTGGCTCGGTTCGTTTCCATGTGCATACTGGCCGATTAGTCCGGTTACATCGGACAGTTCGCCTTCAACCTCCGATGTTACGGTAAACAGGCTGTCCAGATTGGCGATAAAACGGTCGCGTCCTCCCATTAACTGTTCCAGTCCGTATATGTCATGCGGAACGAAGAAACGGTATTGCCAGGCTGTAGCTTCCGTGTAGGAGCGTCCGATGGCAAACGGATTGAAGGGGGCTTCCCAGTTTCCGTCCTGACGTTTCCCGCGGAAAAAGCCGGTAGTGCCGTCGAATACGTTTATAAAGTTCTGCGAACGCTGGATAAAGGTTTCGTAGTCCGCCGTTTTGTTCATGGCTTTTGCCATTTGTGCGATGCACCAGTCGTCGTAAGCAAATTCGAGCAGGCAGGATACGGACTCTTTCTTTTGGTTGGCAGGGATAAAACCTTGTGCGATGTATTCGGCGGCTCCTTTTTTATTCTTTGCCGCCGATATTTTCATGGCTTCAAAAGCCTTTTCCGCATCGAACCCGCGGATTCCTTTCAGATAGGCGTCTGCAATGATGGAGGTGGCATGGTAGCCTATCATTGTGCCGGTTTCTCCGGTGGATAAGGGCCATAAGGGCAGTTCACCATGTATGTCGTACAGGTATAGCAGCGAGTTTACCATCTCGTTAACCAGTGCGGTATCCAGCAAGGTCATCATCGGATGCCATGCCCGGAAAGTATCCCAGGTTGAAAAGGTAGAGAAAAGACGGGATGTCGTATCTGCGTCACTGATTATATTGGGAACAACCTGGCTGTGATAAAGGGCTGTATAGAAGTTAATCCGTTCGGCTTTCGTTCCGCCTTCTATCCGGATGCGGTCGAGATGTTTTTCCCAGTCGGAACGGGCGTTGTCTTTGAAACGGTCGAAGTCGAACGAGTCGGTGGTTTCGGCAATGAGGTTCCGGCGAGCGCTCTCTTCGTTGTTGATGGAAAGCCCTGCTTTTACAACCAATGGGGTTCCCTCGGGCATATCGAAATAGAGGGTCATTGCCGGGTAGTGCTTAATCTTCGTGTTTTTTATAGGCGAGGAGAACCGGGCGACAAAATAGACGGTCTGGTTCGTTACCCATCCGTCCGTACTGCGCATACCGGTTATTTCATCCGGCCCGGTTTGCTTTAGTTCATATTTATTGATAGCCTCGTTGTCCAGCAGGTGTGAGAGGTCTATCTCCAGAACCGGTTCTGTACCGGGCGACCAGGTATATCTGTGAATACCGGTGTGGGGGGTGGCTGTCAGTTCGGCTTTTACCCCGGCGTTTTTCAGCAGGACCGAGTAGTATCCCGGTGAGGCGGTTTCATCCCCGTGCGAGAATCCGGTTTCCAAGGAGGAAAACGGGCGAAACAGAATATCTCCCAAATCGATGCAACCGGTTCCGCTCAGATGCGTATGTGAGAATCCCATCATTGTAGAATCGGTGTAGTGATAGCCGGAGCAGGCATCCCAGTTTCCCCGGCGTGTGTCGGGACTTAATTGTACTCCACCGAAAGGTACTGTTGCCCCCGGATACGTATGTCCGTGAAACCCTGTACCGATAAAGGGGTCGACTAAATCAACCGGAGATTTTGGAGCCGTGCTGCAAGCCGAAAGTAATGCAACGCTCCAAAGTATAAATGCCTTTTTTATCATTTTGAATGCAGATTTTTTAGTGGTTTCTCCCTTTACTTTTATACAATTGAAAGGGAGAAACCACTTAGTGGGAGAACTTTTTTATGTATTTTCCGGAAAGACTTTTGCAAACGGTTTATTTGATAAACTTGACGAACGGGAGTATCTGCAAAGGCATATGGTCCGTTTTATAATATACCTCCAGCTTTTGTCCCATATAATCGTCGAAGTATTCGACTTTTACATCGTGTGTTCCTTTTTCCAGATTGATGTTGCCGTATTTCATGTCGGCAGAATGTGAACCGTCGTTGTCTATTACTTCCTTGCCGTCGATATAGAGTTTGGCACCATCGTCGGAAATGATACCGAATGTGTATTTGCCGGCTTCCGTGATAGTTAGTTTTGTTGTGAACAGGACGGCGAAATGGTCTTTTTCCTCTACATCCAGTTCGTCGAGTGAAAGTTCGTATACGTAGCCTTCGCGGGTTGGTCTGCCTAAAGCATTGAAGTCGGGCAGGCTCTTTTTCATCATGTTTTCATAATATTTGTAGGCTACCTTAGGCGTTTCGTTCTCCGGCAGCACGCGAATCATGGCATTTCCTATCTTGCCCGGCTGACCGTTGCGGTAAACGATTGCCTGTATGATAGCGGGTTTATCCAGAGTAAACGGCCCTTCATATTTTGTGGACTGGTTGGTAGGGATGCTTCCGTCCAATGTATAATAGATTTCGGCTCCTTCCACATCTCCTGTTATCGTCACTTCCGTGTTTTCTTTGAAGAAGCCTTCGGACGGATAGATAAACGGCATCGGCACATAGATTTTATCTGTTTTAGGCTCAAAGGCTTCCGAAATGAATTTCCCGACGCATTCCTGTGGCAACTGTACGCCTAACAGACCGCCGACCGTAGCGGCAATGTCGCAAATGAAATTGGTGCGTTCCATTACTTTGCCTTTTGTCACTTGTCCGCCGTACATGATAATCGGTATTTCCAGCTCGGCTTCAGAGTCTCCTCCGTGAGATTTACCCAGTCCGCCGTGGTCGGCTGTTACGATAATAACGGTTTCATCCAGTAGACCGGCTTCCTTAATCCGTTTTACAAAGTCGCCGACCATTGCATCAAAATGGGTGATTGTTTCCAGATATTCGCGGGATTCGTGTCCGGTTTCATGTCCCATATGGTCTGTCTGGTTAATCGACACGAACAGGAATTCCGGTTTGTCCTGTAGAAAAGCATCGAAAGCCTGTTGCAAAGTCTGGTCGTAGTCCAGACCGGTTACCGCTTTGTCTGCCACACTGGTATCATACATTCTGTCTTGTTCTGTCCATTCATAGAACATATAGACTTTGGCGTCGGGCCGTTGCTGTTTGATATCGTCGAAAATGGTAGGGAAAAGCCCTTTTTTATTCTTTACAGCCGGTTCGATGGCCAGTTTATCCGGTTCCCAATCGTTTCCTGTTACTCCATGCATCTCGATATTGGCGCCGCTAACCATCGACATCCAGTTTTGGCTGCTTGAAGTAGGACGCAGGCAACGGGCTTTGATGGAAACAGCTCCGTTTTCTATCATTTCATTGAAGTTCGGGGTCTGTGCGCGCTGTATGCCACGGGCACTCATTGCATCGAAGCCTAACAGGATTACATGTTTGGCTCGCGGGGTTTTGTTCTGAGGACTGCTACAGGATAGCATCAGCAAACAAACCAGAAAAGAAAAAGCATTTATTAATTTCATGGTATATAAATAATTAAGATATATCGAAAGATTTCCACTAGTATCCGCAGCCTTTTGGCACAGGCCGGAATTATCTCCACTTTGCGAAAGTAAGAATTTGTTGCCAAACTATCATCATTACAGTAAAAAATGACAGGATTATAGTTCCAGCATCTTCTTTTCTTTTATCAGGTCTGTTTCGTTCATTTGAAGGGAAGGGACAGTGCACATTTTGATATAATCGCCGGCTTGGCAAGTATAGTCATAGTATGTCTGTTGCTCGGGAGTAAAATCTTCTTTTCGGATTAAGCCGGCAGGCATGGACGTAAAAACATCCATATCGGTGCTGTCTGATGATTTGATAAGTAGAATCCGGCGGGCTACTGGATTACGGTTATAATCCAGGCCGATATATAAACCGCGCAATTGTTTTGGGCTATGAAAGAAGGGGATTTGCAGGTAAATTGTTACCAGAGTAAATTGTGGGGCGGGATTTTCGCTGAACATACAATAAAAATTCTGAGGGTCGCCAATCACACCCATTCCCCATTGTGCTTCTCCATAAGCGTTGAGGCGTCCGATTTTAATGTATCCCTGGTGCTCGGGAGCCGTAATGATAAACGGTTCCATTTTCAGGCAATCGGAAGAGGAGGAGAGGCTGTAGCTGGTATATATGCCACAAAGGTTTCCGGCTTTCTGGGGCGAGAGTATCATTTCTTCCTGAAGGTGTTCGATAAAAGGATTACTGTTTGCCGGATTCTGTTCCGGTGTAATTTCCATTTCATCCAAACGTACTAATAATTCGGGGAGGTTGTTGAGCAGTCTGCGTTTGGACAGGTTATTTACTAAGGTTAAAGCATACTCTAAAGCTTCCTCCCGGGGTTTTGTTTTGATTTCTTCGAAGTATGCCGGCAGGACGGTGGTATACAACGAAGATAATATGCTTGGGGCCATGCCTGCACAGTTTGCTATTTCTTTCATTTTCACCCCGTTTTTACGCAGGTATTCGATACGGTTGAAAAGTTCCAGTAAGTCGTTCGTCATTTCTGTAATTTACTTGATTGTATTGCAAAATAAATACGGTGATATTGCATTCGCACTACATGAATGTTACATAAATATTTCTTTATAATTTATTGATTTATAATGTGGTATAAATCATGGATATTCATATATTCAGTAATATTGTTGTAATATCGCACCTCTACTTTTGCTGCCGGAAACGAAAATAACAGCAATATGAAAAGTAAGCAACAAACAATGAGTCCGTCCCGGAAACGGTTTTCCGACCTACTGTTTATCCTTTGGGCAGGCGGTGCAGCCTTGTTATCTTATTCCTTGGTGTATGCATTACGCAAACCTTATACGGCTGCCGCATTTGAGGATTTGGAATTGTTTAATATGGACTATAAGGTAGTAGTTACTATCTCCCAGATATTGGGATATGTGATTTCCAAGTTTATGGGGATTAAACTGATATCCGAGCTGAAGCGGGAAGAACGTTTGAAGTTTATCCTGATGTCGATTGTGATGGCGGAACTTTCATTGGTATTTTTCGGGTTGCTGTCCGCTCCTTATAATATAGCGGCCATGTTCCTGAACGGCCTTTCGCTGGGGTGTATGTGGGGAGTCATTTTCAGTTTTATTGAAGGACGACGGATGACGGATATTTTAGCCAGTTTGTTGGGTGTGAGTATGGTGATCAGTTCCGGTACGGCAAAATCGTTGGGACTTTATGTAATGAATACATTGCATGTAAACGAATTTTGGATGCCCGCGCTAATCGGAGCCGTGGCACTTCCGCTTTTGGCTTTGCTGGGATATATACTGAATCGTTTACCGGAACCGACAGTCGAGGATATAGAAATGAAGTCGGAGCGTGAGACGCTAAATGGCAAACAGCGCTGGGAGCTTTTCAAAAGTTATATGCCCTTCCTAACCTTGTTGTTTGTAGCCAATATAGCGATTGTTATCCTGCGTGATATAAAAGAAGATTTTTTGGTGAATATTATTGATGTGTCAAATTATTCACCTTGGATGTTTGCCCGTATAGATGGCATTGTGACTTTGATTATCCTCGGAATCTTCGGCTTGATGGTATTGGTGAAAGATAACCTGAAAGCCCTTTCTATTCTTTTCGGTTTGATTATAGCAGGGATGGTTGTGATGTCGGTGGTTTCTTTCGGCCAGGAACAGTTTCAGTTATCTCCTATAGTCTGGCTGTTTATCCAGAGTTTATGTCTGTATATTGCTTATTTGACCTTCCAGACAATTTTCTTTGACCGTTTTATCGCCTGCTTCCGGATACGGGGAAATGTAGGGTTCTTCATTGTAACGACAGACTTTCTGGGGTATACCGGAACGATTCTGGTTCTTGCACTGAAAGAGTTTTTGCATCCGGCTATCAATTGGGCTGTATTTTATAACCAGCTTGCCGGTTATGTCGGAATCTTTTGCTGTATCACATTCATCTGTTCCTTCGTATATTTGCATCAGCGCTATCGTCGGGAAAACGGGGCGCCGGTGAAAGACAAGACAGCCTTCCAATCGACTCCGCAGAATGCCGTTACAATGGCTTGAATAGAGAAATAATAATTAAGAATATATCATCTGTTTATTTATGAAAAAGATTTCATGTGTGATTATGGACTGGGCGGGAACGGCTGTCGATTTCGGTTGCTTCGCCCCTTTGAATGCCTTCCTGAAAGTATTTTCCGAAGAGAAAGGCATTGATATTACTTATCGCCAGGCACGCGAGCCGATGGGTTTGCTGAAGATAGACCATATCAAGGCGATTCTCAGTATGCCGGAAGTGAATGCAAAGTTTCAGGCTCGTTATAACCGCGCTTGGAATATGGACGATGTGAATGAGATGTACAAAAGTTTTGAGAAGCACCTGTTTGCTTCACTGAGCAATTTTACTACTCCGATTCCCGGTGTGCTTGACACAATGGAATTATTGCGTGAACAGGGAATAAAGATCGGTTCAACAACCGGTTATACACAGGCTATGATGGATGTTGTCCGCCCCGGTGCAGCCGCAAAAGGATATGTTGTGGATAATCTGGTTACTCCGGATGATGTTCCGGCCGGGCGTCCTGCTCCGTATATGATTTACCAAAACATGATAGACCTTGCCATCGCTTCTGTGGATAATGTGGTAAAAGTCGGTGACACGATAGCCGATATCAAGGAAGGTGTGAATGCGAAGGTATGGAGCATCGGTCTTATTACCGGAAGTAATGAAATGGGAATGAGTGAAGATGAATACAAGCATCGTTCGGCAGAAGAGCTAATCCCATTGAAGAATGAGGTACGTCAACGCATGTTGGATGCCGGGGCGCATTTTGTATTGGATAATATTACGGAACTGCCAGCCTGTATTGAGAAAATTAATCGTTGAGATACCATTGCACATTTTTAATCCATAGTTATGGTTTTTCCGATTCATAACTATGAATTAAGAAAATCATAACTATGAACCAGAATAATCATAATAAAAATAGATACATAAAATGAGAAATTATTTGTTGCTTACTCCCGGTCCTTTGAGCACATCCGAAACAGTCCGTGAAGCGATGTTGCAGGATTGGTGTACATGGGATAAAGATTATAATGAAGGAATCGTAACCCCTATCCGCAAAGGCTTGTTGGCTATTGCCGGGGTAGATGAGAAGGAATATACGAATGTGCTTTTGCAGGGAAGCGGAACATATTGTGTAGAAGCTACAATCGGTGCGGCTGTAGGTCCGAATGATAAATTGCTTATTCTGGCAAATGGCGCTTATGGTAAACGTATGGCTGAGATTGCCCGTTATTACCATATCGACCATGTGTTGGTTTCTCTTCATGAAACGGAACTGATTACCGGAGAGGTAGCACGTAAGGCTTTGGATGAAAATCCGGGTATCACTCATCTTTCCATGGTACACAGCGAAACGACAACCGGATTGCTGAATCCGATAGAAGAAGTGGGTGAGGTGATACGTAACCGTAATATTACATTTATTGTGGATGCGATGAGCAGTTTTGGCGGAGTACCTATCGATATGCAGAAAACGGGGATAGATTTTCTGGTTAGCAGTGCCAATAAATGTATTCAGGGAGTCCCCGGTTTTGGTTTCGTAATCGCCCGTAAGGATAAACTGGCGGTAACTAAAGGAAACGCCCGTTCTTTGTCTTTGGATATATATGCCCAGTGGGAGACCATGGAAAAAGGGGGAGGAAAATGGCGTTTCACTTCTCCTACACATGTTGTCCATGCTTTCTGGCAGGCAATGCAGGAATTAAATGAAGAGGGCGGTATTGCTGCACGCTATGAACGGTATAAAAAGAACCACCGTACACTGGTTGACGGTATGCGTGCATTAGGCTATAAGACGTTGTTGCCGGATGCTTCACAAGGACCGATTATTACTTCTTTCTATTATCCTTCGGCAGATTTCTCTTTTGTGTCTTTCTATGAAAAGCTGAAAGCAAAAGGGTTCGTTATCTATCCGGGTAAAATATCGGATGCCGATACATTCCGTATCGGAAATATCGGGGATGTTTATCCGGAAGACATGGAAGCATTGCTGTTGGCAATCAAAGAGGTAACAGCCTGATAATTTATTTGCAGATGGAGTCCCGGAGAACAATCAACCCTTCCGGGCCCATATTGAATAATAAATCGACGATACTCAGATTGGGGAGGAATCCGAATTTTTCCTTGAATACCTGATAATAGGGTTTGGGGCGGAATGCGGGATCTTCCCCTTCATGTTTGGGACGTATGGTTTCGCGAAAATCGTTGGGCACTTCCGGCTGATACTCGTCCGTATAGATAATGTGCGGGCTAATATCCAGCAACCGGCAGATAAGATTGCGCAATTCTTCATTATAGTCGAACAGGAACTCATATTTTTTCTCATAAAACGGAGCGAAATCTTCTTCGTAATATTCAAAAAACGGACTGAGGTTATAAGCGGAAACCAATGCGTTCCAATGCAGGTGGCGCCAGTTCCCGTGGTCGGAGATGCGGATATCTTTCGTCTGGCATTTGAGGGTGTCCGGCTTGACAATGGGGACGGAAAGTGCCAGCGGACCGTTTGCCGCGGCAATGATACAGCGGTTGCGATAGGTTTGTTTCAGGTAATTCTCCGCTGTTTCGATATGAATTACCGGATATTGGCAGAGTTTGCAGTATTGCTGGACAGGTCCCAGATAAGCAGTGGAAAGATATACGGATTGCATATTATTTGACTGGTTTAAAAAAGTGTTGTTTGTCTGCGCTGTACCAGCAGAACCATGCGTTGCCTATGATATGGCTGGAAGGGACGAATCCCAGGTGGCGGGAGTCTACCGACTCGTTCGTATTGTCTGCCAGCATCCAGTAATAATCTTGTTTAAAGAAAAAGAAGAGGGTTTCCTTTCCATCCAGATACAATTTCCCATCGCGGATAACCGCTCGGTTCCCGGCTTCTTTCAGAATGGCTTCTTTACAGGCATTCAACGTTGTCTCGTTCAGGCGGTAAGCTCTGTCTTTACGGGGAACGACCAGCGTGTAAGTGCTTGTTTTGCTTCGTAAAAAGCGTCCGTTGGCATCCTCGTCCAGTTCTTCCCTGATTTGATATTCTTCAAATGTAGTAAGTGATAGCGTGAAGCCGTAAGGTTCGATAACCCGGTCCCGTATGGGGATGTTTAGTTTTTTTGCGGCATTCAGAAAATCGGTGACTCCGTTTTGTGCAACGAAATAGGTGCTTAATGCGCGGGGGGAAGGGGGAAGTTGTACTCCGTTTATTTTGTAGCCTTCGTTGCTGATTTCAATCGTATCGCCGGGCATTCCGATACACCGGGCAAGAAACAGGGGAGCGGATAAAGTGTCTTTCCGAAGCGGGCTGGTGAAAAGTACCACGCGGTTCCTTCCGGGGTTCTCCCGTTCCTGCAGTTTGTTTACCAGAATATAATCTCCCTTATGTAATGCTTCTTCCATGGCATCCGTAGATACCCGGTACGATTCGACAAGGAAATAACGTATGCACATAACAACCCCTATGGCAACTGCAATTGTTGCCAACCATTTAAGGAATGATGCAAGGGATTGTTTCATACGTTATTTATCGCACTTAATCAGCGTGTACCCAGCGGAACATACGGTTCCATCGGATGCCGCCGTCAAACAGGCTGCGGTCTTTGTCCAGTGATAACCAAATCATAATAGGCTTGCCTACAATGTGGTCTTCCGGAACAAATCCCCAGGAACGGCTGTCTGCACTGTTATGGCGGTTGTCGCCCATCATCCAGTAATAGTCGTATTTGAATGTATACGAAGTTTCAGGCTTGCCGTTGATGAAAACCTGTCCGTCTTTTACTTCCAGTTGATTATTCTCATAATTTCTGATGCAACGTTCGTATAATGCCAGGTTGCGTTCGTTCAGCGGAATAGTCGCTCCTTTCTTCGGAATCCAAAGCGGTCCGTAGTTGTCGCGGCTCCATCCCGTATTATATCCCAACGGGTAAGTAGAGCCGGCCCATGAGTCCGGTTCGATGATTATTTTCGTTATAATCGGCAGTTTCTTTGCGATTTCAACCGCTTTTTGCGTGAGTGGGAAATGATAGACCGGGTTGTATTGTCCGCTTTCGTTCGGTGTGAAACCTAATAGAGACAGTGTTTCTTTGTTGGATGTACCGTTAGAAATCAGTATCCGGTCGTCCTTGCTTATGTCCAGCAGGCGGAATTGTTCTTCGCTTATGGCGGAACCGTCTGTCTCAACGAAATAATTGAACTGCATGTCTTCCGGGTTTTTTGCGGCTACTCCGTCGATATATACCTGGTTGTTGCGTACTTCAATCGTGTCGCCGGGCATACCGATACAGCGTTTTACGTAGTTTTCGCGTTTATCTACCGGGCGGTAGATAATCTCTCCGAATGTCGCCTTATCGGTCAGGACATTTTCGCGTCCGTATTGTTCTACCAGATTGTAGTAATCCGGATTCTGAACTTTTAATGCGACCGTATCGCCTGCCGGGAAGTTGAATACTACAATATCGTTCCGCTTCACATTACCGAAACCTTTAACCCGCTTGTAGTCCCATAGCGGCCAGTCCAGATAAGACTTGCTGTTGAAGAATGGCAACGTGTTCTGTACCAAAGGAAAAGCCACAGGGGTATTCGGTACACGGGGACCATAACTCAGCTTGCTGACAAACAGATAATCGCCTACGAGCAGTGATTTTTCCAGCGAAGAACTGGGTATCTGGTAATTCTGGAAAATGAAAATATTAATGAAATAAACGGCTATCAATGCAAATACGATATCGTCTACCCATTCCAGGATGTTCCGTACTTTCGGATTCTTTGAGCGTTTCCATGCTCCCCAGGGGATGTATTGCGTAAGGAAAATATCTATGAGTACGATTAATCCGAGCAATAACCAGGCATTCCGCATCCATAGCACAAACAGGGCATACAGGATAGCAGCAATACTGAATTTAATCCATTGTTTTTTGGAAAACTTCTTCATGTATTATATTGGATTTTAGAATTTAAGCATATCTTCCATGCCGAGAAACCCTTTCTTGCCGGCTGTAAATTCAGCGGCTACTACGGCTCCGAGTGCAAAACCGGCACGGCTTTTTGCATCGTGCTTGATGGTGATATAATCGACATCCGATTCGTAAGTGATTTCATGAATACCCGGAACCTCTCCTTCACGGATGGCATGGATAGGCAAGTCGCTGGGCTGTTCTGCGGTTTCCAGTGTCCAACGGTCTTTCCGGTCCATGTTCTCGATGATTCCTTCTGCCAGCGTGATAGCTGTGCCGCTGGGTGCATCCAGTTTGTGGATATGATGGGTTTCCGTCATCTTTACATCATAAGCCGGGAAATTATTCATAATCTTTGCCAGATATTTGTTGAGGGCGAAGAATATGTTGACCCCGATACTGAAATTGGAGGCATAAAAAAATGTTTTGCCTTCTTTTTCGCATTTTTCTTTGATTTCGCCGATACGGTCCAACCAACCGGTTGTACCTGATACCACAGGAACTCCGGCAGCAAAACAATTCATATAATTATTAAATGCCGAAGCCGGAATGGTGAATTCGATGGCTACATCTGCGCTTTTAAAATTATCCGAATGGATTTCTTCAGGATTGTTTATATCTACGATCGATACAATTTCATGACCTCTGCTAACTGCAATCTGTTCGATGGTCTTTCCCATCTTTCCATAACCTATAAGTGCAATTTTCATCTTTCTTTTTCTCGTTTCATTATTAGAATAGAATGCAAATATAAAGAATAATGATTAGATTTGGCTCATAAATCTTAACTCATGGAAAAGTATGGAACGTTTATTACATTATGTTTGGAAATACAAACTATTCGAAGCTACTCAACTGATTACCACAGACGGACGTCCTGTCCGGGTGATTGATACCGGAATACAGAATACGGATGCAGGTCCCGACTTTTTCAATGCGAAAGTCCGGATAGGAGATACCCTTTGGGCGGGCGGTGTGGAGATTCACGACAAAGCTTCGGACTGGTTGCTCCATCATCACGATGAGGATAAGGCGTATGATGCTGTTATTCTGCATGTTGTCGGGATAGATGATATGAGTGTAAACCGGACTACCGGCGAACGGATTCCCCAGGTAATCCTGCCGGTTCCGGAGGCTGTTTCCCGGAATATAGATTGGTTGCTTTTCAGAGAGAAGCCTGTTCCCTGTGCGGATGCAATCCATTCTGTTGACCCGCTTCATCTGTCTTCCTGGCTGGCCTTTCTTGTCAGTGAGCGGATGGAACGCAAAACGCTCGATGTATTTGCCTTATTGGAGCGGTATAACAATGACTGGAATGAAGTATTCTATATCACTTTAACCCGTAATTTTGGGTTTGGTGTGAATAATGATGCCTTTGAACGCCTGGCGAAAAGCCTGCCTTTGCGTTGTATACAGAAACAACGGGGAAGTGCTTCCCAGATTGAAGCCATGTTGTTTGGACAGGCGGGAATGCTGGAAGGTGAGCTGCCGGATTATTATTCCCGTTTTTTGCAACAGGAATACAGTTTCCTGAGACGCAAGTTCAATCTGTTTCCATTGGATGGTTCTGTCTTTAAGAATCTTCGTACCCGCCCGGTGAATTTCCCTTATCTGAAACTTGCCCAGCTTGCAGCCATCTGGATACAACACGATACGCTCTTTTCCTGTATTCTTGAAGCCGGATGTATCGGAGACATCAAGAAATGCTTCCGTGTACATCCTTCCGATTACTGGAAGACACATTACCATTTCTATCATGTGTCTCCTTCAAAAGAAAAGCCGGTGGGGGAGAACTCCCTGAATATCCTTCTTATCAATACGGTAGTCCCGATGTTGTTTGCTTATGGGAACCGGTGTAAACGCCCCGAGTATTGCGAACGTGCCATCCGTATACTGGAAGCTCTTCCATCTGAAAATAACTCGATTGTATCCATGTTTCGGAATGCGGGCATAACCGTTTGCCATGCAGGCGACAGCCAGGCGCTAATCCAGTTAAAACGGGAATATTGCGAGAAGAAAAAGTGTATGTACTGCAGAATCGGTTTCAGGATATTAAAAGGGGATATAAATGGTTGTAAATATTAGCATATATAGATTAAATACATACTATACCTCTCAAAGTCACCGGATTTTTCCCTATTTTTGCCAAACTTATTAAATTAAGAAGAAGAAGAATGAAGAATACATATATACGTAATTCGCTCCGCATTATCTACGGAACACTTTTACTTGTTGTTATCTATTCCTGTGCCAATATAGGAACCCCTAACGGAGGTCCTTATGATGAAAATCCTCCTAAATTTGTAAGTAGCAAACCCGTACCCAACGAGACTAATTTTAAAGGGAAAAATATTGAAATCCTTTTTGATGAATTAATCCAGCTCGATAAGCCTTCGGAAAATGTGATTATCACTCCCCCTCAGAGGGAACTTCCGATTATCCGAACAGCCGGACGCAAAGTGGTGGTGGAATTGAAGGATACATTGCGGGACAGTACTACGTATACGCTGGACTTTACAAATTCGATTTCGGACACGCACGAAAATAATATCTTTGAGAATTTCACTTTTGCATTTTCTACTGGTAGCGTAATCGATACGCTTGAAGTGGCAGGTATTGTGCTGAATGCCGAAAACCTGGAACCAATGCCGGGCATTACAATAGGTTTGCATAGTAATCTTGAAGATTCCGCTTTTGTGAAACTTCCGTTCGACCGTACTTCCCGTACAAATGATAAAGGACGGTTCACAATCCGTAATATCAAACCGGGAACGTATCGTATTTATGCTCTGAATGATGTGAACCGTGATTATAAATTCGATCAACCGGGAGAAGATATTGCTTTTATCGATTCTTTAATTATACCGACCAGTGAACTGACAACCCGCCAGGACACGACCTGGAAAGACAGTCTGACGGTAGATACAATCCGAACGGTCGAATATACCCGCTATTTACCGGATAATGTGGTTTTGCGTTTGTTTAAAGAAGACTTTGCCCGTCAGTATATGACAAGACCGGAACGTCCCGATGAAAAGATATTTACTTTACGTTTTAATGGCAGGATGGATACATTGCCTGCTATTGTCCCTCTGAATTTTACTCCGGCGGACAGTAGTTGGTTCCTTGTCCAAAAAATGGATGAAGGAAAAGAACTTACTTTCTGGCTGACAGACTCGACCGTATGGAAAAAAGATACGTTACAGTTGGAGATTACTTATCCTAAGAGCGACTCCCTGAATATTTTACGTCCCCAGACCGATACGCTCGAGTTGTTTATGCGCAAACGTCCGGTTGCAAAGAAGAAAAAGAAGAAAGATGATGAACCGGAACCTACTGTTTTCCTGGGTATGCAGGTGAATGCTCCGGGAGCAATGGATATGACGGATACGGTGTCTGTTGTTTTCACAGAGCCGGTAGTGAATCTCAACAAAGACTTATTTAAGGTCAATCAGATGGTAGATTCTACCTGGACGGATGTGGATTTTGAGTTTTTCCAGGATTCAACGAACCTGTTGAAGTATTATATCCTGCGTCCGTGGAAGTATGCGGAGCAATATCGCCTGCAAGTTGACTCGACAGCCATAACCAGTATTTATGGTAAATGGAACGATAAGTATTCGGGCGAGTTTAAACTGAAGACTAAGGAGGATTACGGACATCTGTATCTCAATATAGTAGGGGTTGATACGACAGCATTTGTCGAATTGTTGAATATGAGCGATGCCCCTATAAGGAAAGCAAAGGTAAAAGATGGCGGTGTGCTTTTCATGGACTTGAAACCGGATAAGTATTATGCCCGTATTGTGATAGATACGAATAACAATGGGAAATGGGATACCGGCAATTATGAGTCGAAACTACAGCCGGAGGAGGTATTTTATTCGCCTAAGCGATATGAGGTGATGCAGAACTGGGATGTGGAAGAGACCTGGGATGTTTATGCAACCCCTGTTTACCAGCAGAAGGCGCTTGAAATAACCAAGAATAAGCCAAAGGAAGTAACCAAAAAGAAGAGAAACTACAAAGATGAAGGACAACAGCAAACTAAAACTCAGAATACGACGGGATCTGCCGGTTTGCCGTTCTAAGTATTTGAGGATATATGGGGTATTGCTTCTATTACTTTTTTCGGGAATTGTTGATGCGCAAACAATTCCTGCTAAAGAACGGTTTGGCGTGGGAGAAGAAGTCCAGTATGATTTGTATTTTAAATGGGGGCTTTTGATGCCTCGTGCCGGACTTGCCAAACTGTCCGTAGATAAGGCTACGTATAAAGAAAATCCGGTTTATCATTACCGGTTGCTTTTCAATACAGTCGGTCTGTTTGAAAAAGTCTTTCCGATGCGGGATACGATGAACTGTTACTTTTCAAAGGAGATGTTGTTGCTTAAATCCGAAAAACGTTCGGATGAAGGACATTATTATCTGGTGGACGATCTGCATTTCTCTTATAAAGAAGATAGCATTTTTGCCCATTCCCGGCGGTATAATCTGGAAGAAATAAAAATCGATACCACCTTGTACACTTCCGGAAAATATATGTTTGACATGTTGGCTGCAACCATGTATCTCCGTTCTCTGAACTGGGATACAATAAAGAATGGAGACGAATTTCCTTTTATCGTTGCATTGGGGAGGGATTTAGTAAATATCAGTTACAGGTATACCGGGCAACAGGTTGTGGAACGGGGAAATGTGAAATATAAGACCCGTCATTTTTATATAGATATTTTTGATGAAGCTTTTACCCAAAGTAAAGCTGCAGCCGAAATATGGATTGGGGACGATGAGAACCGTATTCCTGTCCGTATCCGTGCCAAATTGAAGCTGGGAGCGGCAGAGGTTTATTACCGGGAATCCAAAGGGCTTCGTTATCCGTTGAACTCCCGTATTGTTGTTCCCATGCGGGAGTATTAGCATATGAAAGAGGGAAAACTATCCGGCTACTTAGGACAACCGGCTATAATAGACGACAGGCCTTGGTTTACGGTTGCTTTGTATGGAGTTCTTGTCGCTTTGATATTAGCTGTATTTGAACCTTTCCAATACAGGCTGAATACTATTCTTCAATTATGGGTGCTACTGGCTTTTGTCTTGATTGCCGTAGGGAATGCGATAGGTATATTTATCCTTTTACCCCGCTTATTCACTAAGTACTATGCACCGGAGTCCTGGACGGTAGGGAGAAGTCTCCTCAACTATACGTTGTTTCTGCTTAGTGGTGGATTATGTACCTTTGTTTATGATTATTTTTTTCTTGTGGGGCATACTCCGGATGAATATGGGAATGCGATGTTTTTCCGTATTTTTTTCATTGATATGGTGGCGGCTGTTACTATAGCGCTTATTCCGATGTGCTTCGGTATTTTTATGGCAAAGAACAGGGCGTTAAAACACAATCTTGAAGCTGCCGGACAATTGAATAAACTTCTCTCCGAACGTATCGGGATACAAATGACAACTACGGAAAAAATAACTTTAAGCGGAAGTGCCAGAGAAGAGGTTGCTGTAAATCCGAGAGAGGTACTGTTTCTGGAGTCGTCAGGTAATTATGTTTCTGTTTATTATCTGGAGGGAGGAACGGTAAAACATAAATTATTCCGTTCGACAATCAAACAAGTTGAAGAAGTATTGGATACTTACGGTTACTTTATCCGTTGTCACCGTGCATATATAGTAAATACGGACAAGATTGTGAATGTGAACGGAAATGCACAAGGATACCGTCTGTCTCTTCATGGAACGGAGCTGGAAGTTCCGGTTTCCCGTACTTATATAAAAGATTTGAATACTGTTTTAAATAAAGACTGATGTGTTATTTATCCCTGAAATGCGGGATAGAATGCATGGATTTGTGTTTGGTCACTAAATAGAGCCGTCTGTCCCGGCTGCTTGTAAATCCGGTAATCCCCTGTTTATTTTGACGGAGAAATTAAACAGTATTCACATTATGAAAAAGTCTTTTATCTTATTAATTGCATTCGCTTTGTTTTTTGTTTGTTGGCGGAGAGGCCTGTTGATACATCTGGTAAGTGGCTGGTTGCCTGATTCCACATCCCTGTATTATCTGGTTTCTTATGGTTTATCTGGTATCTTTCCTCTGATTGCCCTCTTTATGATTCACAACAAAAGGAATATACTGTATAGTTTAGGTTTGTCAAAAAGGATGTTGACGGGGTGGGGTATGTCTTTGTGCGCTACTCTGCCTATGTTCATAGGGTTTGCTCTACTGGGTTCTTTTTATAAAGACATATCGATTGATAATTTATGCTATTCTATTTTTATTGCCGGTTTTTTTGAAGAACTGATTTACAGGGGATTTGTTTTCGGACAACTTTTCCGTTATGCAAAATGGGGATTCATTCCGGCAGTATTGATATCGGCTTTGCCTTTCGGTTTGTTGCATATCTATCAGGGGCATGATTTACTTTCTTCTCTGGCAGCATTTGGAATAACGGCTTTAGGGGGTGTATTTTTCGCCTGGCTTTATGTGGAATGGAATTATAATTTATGGTGTAGCATAGGTATGCATACGCTGATGAATATGTCCTGGATTTTGTTTAAGGTGAGCCCTGGAGCAGCCGGAGATATTGGGTGTAACCTGATTCGGATATTGACGATTGTTGTGGCTATAATGTTGACAGTTATTTATAAAAAGAAAAATCACCTCGGATGGCAGGTTACGAGTAAGACTTTGTGGGTAAAACAATCCTGAAACAAGTCTCTGCATAAGGAATGGACTGGACGGACAGGTTACCCCCATGCATCTGGATAATCTGGCGCGACAGGCTGAGGCCGATTCCTGTACCGGAGGGTTTGGTAGTGAAGAAGGGAACGAATATATCTTCTTGTATTTCGGTAGGGATGCCTGGTCCGTTGTCTGTAACTTCTATTATTAATAGTTGTTTATCCTGGTTCACACGGATGTTTATTTGCTTGTTTTCCTGCCCTTCCAGTGCTTGCATAGCATTTTTCAACAGGTTTATCAAGGTTTGTGAAAGAAGTTTTTCATCTGCTGTTATTTCGATTTCAGGCTCGTATAGTTCCAATCCGAAAGAAATATGCTGTTGTTGCATATCCGGGGTATGCAATAGCTGTATATTTTGCAGCAAGCGGGTCAGCGAGAATTTTTTAGGGACGGGAGGTTGTAATCCTGACAAGCGGCGGTAAGAATCTGTGAAATGTATCAGGCTCTGTCCCTGGTTTTTGATGGTGTCCAGTCCACGAATCGTTTTACGAACGGTTGCTTCTGTAATCTCTTTGGCTTCTTTTGAGGTATCTTTCGATTGAAAGTAGGATAGCAGAGTGCCCGAAAGAGAAACGATAGGGGCTATCGAGTTCATGATTTCATGTGTCAGGACATGCATGAGTTTATCATATGCCTCATATTCTTTCCGGTAGAGTTCGCGGTCGAACTCTTTCCGTTTGTTTTCCTTCATCAATTTATGGATACGGTTGAATGCTATATGCAGGCGGCGTTGTTCATCACTTCCCGTATCTTCAGGAAAATAAAGCATGGATTCATTGTCCTGGATGGCATCCAAGAATAATTGTATCCGCCGGTTGGATGCGTTCAGGTATGTGACCAATGCGCCGATAAGCCAGAGTGCTATTAATATGGCAATACATCCCAGGATAATCGCCCGTCCGGTTATGATTCCGGCAATACCCAGTCCGGCAACAATAATGATAATCGCTACCTGTATGAATATCCGTATATATAACCGTGTACTGAATAGCATATGTCCTTACATATTGAAGCGTTTCAACTTATTATATAAGGTTTGGCGGCTGACCCCTAATTGTTCTGCTGCGGCTGTGAGATTTCCGTCATTTTGTGTAATGGCAGCCTCGATAGCCTGCCGTTCTATCTCTTCCAGATTGGCATTTTCGTTGAATGCTGTAGTTTTACCGGGACGGATAAACAGGTCGGCAGCACGGATGGTATTCTTTTCAGAGAGGATAACCGCCTTTTCTATGGTATGTTGCAACTCGCGGATATTTCCGGGCCAATCATAGTTTTGTAATTTCCCGGCAGCCTGCGGATGAAGTGTCAATCCCGGACGTTTGTATTGGTCCGTATATTTCTTCATAAAATAGTCGGTGAAAAGTAGAATGTCTTCCCGTCGTTTTCGTAAAGGCGGAATTTCGATATGTATGGTATTTATACGATAATAAAGGTCTTCCCGAAAAAGGGATTGGGTAATCATTTCCGGAAGATTGCGGTTGGTAGCTGCTATCAACCGGATATCTATGGGTATTTTCCGGTTACTGCCGAGACGGGTAATTTCGCGGTTTTGCAGGGCGGCAAGTAGTTTTGCCTGTAGAGCCAGTGGCAGGTTTCCTATTTCATCCAGAAAAAGAGTCCCTCCATTGGCAGCCTCAAATTTGCCGGGGCGGCTTTCGTAAGCGTCGGTAAAAGCTCCCCGTTCGTGTCCGAACAGTTCACTTTCAAAAAGGGATTCGCTAACGGCTCCCATGTCTACGTTTACCATCTTGTTACGGCTGCGAAGAGATAAGCGGTGAATTTCCCGTGCCAGCATCTCTTTGCCTGTTCCGTTTTCTCCGGTAATCAGTACATTGGCATCGGTTTTAGCTACTTTGGTAACGACTTTTATCAGTTTCATCATTACAGGCGAATGCCCGATAATCATTGCCGGTTCGGAAGTACGGGTATCGGTCTTCTTTTTATGTCCGGTTGTATCGGATGCTACTGCTTGTAAAGCGGCCTGTATTTTTTCCAGTAGCGTATCATTATCCCAAGGTTTCAGTACGAAATCTACCGCTCCGCTTTTTAATGCCTTGACGGCAAGCTCCACATCCCCATAAGCAGTCAGCATAATAACCGGAAGTCCGGGAGCGATTTCCTGTATTCTCCGTAACCAGAATAAGCCTTCATTGCCTGTATTTACTCCAGCGGAAAAGTTCATATCGAGGATAACGAGGTTTACAGCCTGTGTGTCCAGAACGGAGAGGATATGATTGGGATTGGATGCGGTTTCCACCTGCTCAAAGATATCTTCCAAAAGAAGTTCGAGTGAGGTCAATACACTTTTATTATCATCTACTATGAGGACAGTTCCGGCTTGCATACAATCATTTTTTTGTAAAGGTATCGGCTTTCCTAATAGCTTGCAAGAGAGCGTCAAAATATTTGACACTTTACATTTATAAATTATACCCTGGGTCTTTTACCATTTTTATTAGACTTAAATCCGGTAGTTGTTTAAGCTGCTAAACAGGGGTTTCTTTATGAAAAGGGGAACTTAATATAGGAAGAGTGAAAAAAGTAATGTAGGAGAGTGTAAGTGTAAAAAAACTTGACGTTTTACCGTCAAAATATTTTACAGTGAAAATTGAAAACCGAAATGCCTGTGCTGATAATCAGTCTGTTAAAAAAGTGGCACGCCGTTTGCCTTCCTATTTGCATAATGGAACTAAAACAAATAACACAACAGCCTTTTAGAAAACTGCTTTTGCTTATTTTCCTTTTTTATATGGGTGAAGCCAAAGGACAGGAACCATGGACGGTAGAAGATTGTATGCACTATGCCGTGGAGCAGAACCTGCGTCTTAAGAACAGTCGGCTGGATACTCGTATTGCCCGGGAGGATTTTACTGCCGCGGTGGGTGACTTCTTACCCTCAGTAGAAGCAGTCGGTGCTTTGGGACGCCGGATGGGGCGTTCGATAGACCCGGAAACCAATTTATATACCTCATCAGCCTTTTTGGAAAGTACGCTCGGGCTGAATATCTCCTTGCCTGTATTTTATGGATTTACCCGTGTGAATCGGTTGCAGTTCCGGAAATTGAATAAGCAAATCTATGGCTTATCGGAGAAAGTGGAAGAGAACCGGGTGGCTTTTGAGGTGATGGATGCTTTTTATACCCTAAGTTTTCAGGAGAAAATATATGAGTTGGCCATCGAACAGCGCAAGCTGAGCGAGCGGTACAAGGAACAAATGCTTGAGTTTGTAGATTTGGGCATGCGTTCTCCTTCTGATTTGCAGGAAGTGAATGCCCGCCTGCAATCCGATATATATCAGGAAACAGTAAAAGCAAACAGTACCCGGCTGTCTCTATTGGCCCTGAAAGAATTGTTGAATATGACAGCAGATGATACGTTGGTTATTACTAATGAAGAGCAACCGGAACAAAATCCGATATTGCCGCTTTCATCCAATGAACTTTACGCCGTTTCCGAATCCGTCTTACCGGAATTTCAGGCAATGGAATTAAAAGAAAAGGCATCCCGCAAATCCTTGGCAATCGCATCCGGTGCTTTTTCTCCTTCTATTCGTGCTGAGTTTAGCCTTAACTCCGGTTACTACGGGACGATGAAAGATGATAGCGGAGGGATTCTTCCTTTTAACAGGCAAATGGAAAATAACCTGAAGAAATATATCGGGTTAAGTGTGTCATTCCCCTTGTTTAGCGGTTTTTCACGTTGGACACAGGTACGGAAAGAACGCTTTCGTCTCCGGCAGGTACGGAATGAAAACGAGCAACAACGTTTGGCGTTGTATAAGGAAATAGATGAGGCATATATATCCCTTCAGGCAGCAGCGGATGAAAACCGGCAAGCGCTGGAACAATTGCGTGCTGCAACGATAACGCTGAAAGAGAATGAAGAAAAATGGGAAGAAGGAATGATCTCCGTATTTGAACTGATGGAGAAACGTAATCTGTATATCAGTGCAAAAGCAGAATTGATACGTACCCGGTTACAGTATGATTTGAAACAGCGGACCGTACGGTTCTACCAGACAGGTACATTCTTGTAACAACCAGAAAAATAAAACAATATATCCATATGATAAACAACAATATGGACACCCGTATCGAACGGAAGTCCCGCTTTAAGAAAAAACATATATATACTCTGGGAGGAGGCATTTTTGTGATCCTTTGTCTTTTATGGTTTATCTTTCGGGATACCTCTTCTTCCATGAAAGTGGAGAAGGAGCGTATAACGATTGCCACCGTGCAGAAGGGAGAGTTCAACGACTATATCCGTGTGATCGGCCAGGTACTTCCCGACCGTATCATCTACCTCGATGCCGTCGAGGGTGGTCGTGTGGAAGAGCGCTTGATTGAGGAAGGAGCACAAGTGAAAGCCGGTGATGTCATTCTTCGCCTCAGCAACCCGCTTCTGAATATCGGCATCTTACAGAGCGAAGCCGACTTGGCTTATCAGGAGAACGAGCTTCGTAATACCCGTATCAGCATGGAACAGGAACATCTCCGGTTGAAGCAAGACCGTATCGCCCTGAATAAGGAACTGATACAGAAAGAACGCCGATTCAAGCAATATGAACGCCTGTATAAGAAGAATCTTTTGGCTCGTGAAGACTATCTACAGGCCCGGGAAGACTATGAAGCGGCCCATGGCCAGCTTGCTGTTGTGGACGAGCGCATCAAGCAGGACGATCTTTTCCGTACCAGCCAGCTCCAGAGTCTGGATGAGAATATCCGTAACATGAAGAAAAGCCTTACCCTCGTACGCGAACGTCTGGAGAACTTAAAAGTAAAAGCGCCTGTTGCCGGGCAGTTAGGGAATCTTGAAGCCCAAATCGGGCAGTCCATCGCCCAGGGAGAACGTATTGGTCAGGTAATCACTCCCGAACTGAAAGTGGAAGCAAAGATTGACGAACATTACGTGGAACGTGTCATGCCCGGTCTTCCCGCCAGCTTCGAACGTGAGGGGAAAAGTTATGATATGGAAGTAACGAAAGTCTATCCCGAAGTACGGGAAGGACAGTTCCGTACCGACCTGTATTTTGTTTCCGGTAGACCGGAGAATATTCGTGCCGGGCAAACCTACCACCTGAACCTGCAATTGGGTGATCCCGTGCAAGCGGTGATTATTCCACGCGGAAGTTTTTATCAGGCGAGCGGTGGAGAATATGTTTATGTGGTGGATGAAGAAGAAAAAACAGCCTGCCGCCGTCCTGTTCGTTTGGGGAGGCAGAATCCTCAGTATTATGAGGTGGTGGAAGGTGTACAACCGGGAGAGAAGGTGATTATTTCCGGATATGACTTGTTTGGTGAGAATGAACGGTTAATTTTACGTTGATGGAATATTTGTCTCAGATAATCAAAAGCCAGCGGGCAAAAAAGTCTCTTTCCGCCCTGAACGTATTCGGCCTTTCTGTTTGTATCGGTGCGGCTTTGCTGATTATGCTCTATGTGCGGTTTGAGTTAAGTTTTGATTCGTTTCATGATGGCGACCGCATCTATCGTGTGGAGAGCCGCCTTTATGAAGGGGCGACCTTGACGGACAACTGGGCGACTACCTCTTTCGGGCATGCTCCTGTCATGCACCGTGAGATTCCGGGTATCGAGCAGTATGTACGTGTGACGGCACAGGATCGTGAACAGGAGGTGACATATGGCGACCGGCAGTTTGTAGAGGAGCGTTATTGCTATACGGAACCCGCCTTCTTCGACCTTTTCAATTTCCCCATTCTTAAAGGAGAGAAAAACGGGCAGTTGGTACGTCCGAATACCGTAGTGATTACCGAAAGCGCAGCACGTCGGTACTTTGCCGGCGACGAGCCAGTCGGTAAGGTTTTGACATTCCGTACTTCTTCGTCCGAACAATATTTCGAAGTGACGGGGGTGATTGCCGATATGCCATATAACTCGCATCTGCACTATGATTTTCTCCTGTCTTATTCTTCTATACCGGAGGCACGGCGTGATATCTGGTATATTCATGGTGTTTATACATATGTCCGGCTTGAACCGGGAAAGAAACCTGCAAGTATCGAGAAGGCTTTTCATTCCATATCCGGAAAATATAAAACAGCGGCATTGAAACATAAAGACTGGAAGGTCGAGTTGATTCCCTTGCGGGATATTCATCTGACTCCCCGTAAATCTTATGAGAAAGAAGGGAAGGGCAGTCGTATGGCTGTTCGTATCCTTTCAGTGATGGTTGTTGCACTTTTGCTGATTGGCTGGGTGAATGCGTTGAACCTGACAATAGCCCGTTATCTGGAACGTGGCAGGGAGTTTGGTCTTCGCAAGGCATTCGGGGCTTCCCGTCAACAGGTAATTATACAAGGTCTACTGGAAGCCGGGCTGTTGAATTTGGTGGCTTTGATATTGGCACTCGGATGGGTTGAGGTATTGCTGCCTCTGGCTTGTAGTTGGGCAGGGCAGGATTTTGTTGCCGGTGCTTTTGGTTCGTTTGGATTCTGGGGAATAACAGCAGGGATATTTATGTGCGGGACTCTGTTTACCGGATTGTATCCGTCGTTTTTGCTGACTTGTATCCGTCCTTCGGATATCATGCGTGGAAAGTTGCTGCATAGCCGTAAGGGGAACAGGATACGGAAGGTATTGATTGTAGCCCAGTTTATCGCTTCTTTTATTTTGGTTTCCGGGACGTTTGTTGTGATAGGGCAGGTTCGTTATATGCAGCAGGAGACTTCTTCCGCTTTATTGAATAGGGTTCTGGTAGTGAAGTATCCTTCTTTTACGGATAATATGTCTGTCCGGATGGAGAGTTTCAAGAAACGGTTGGAGCAGGAGCCTTTTATCAGCCGTGTCTCCGTTTCCGGTGCCGTGCCGGGAGTCGAGGTAGCCAATTACTTTACAAACCGTCCTTATGGCAGCGATCTTTCCGAAGTGAAATTAGTACAGATGTTCGCAGTCGATTATGATTATCTGCCCCTGTATTCGCCGGAAATACGTTGTGGCCGGGTCTTCTCCGAAGCATATGGTGACGAGTTGAATAAGGTTGTTTTGAATGAAGAGGCCGTACGTCTGCTCGGCTATCCTTCACCGGAAGATGCTTTGGGCAAGCAGTTGGCTATGGAGGTATTGGAAGAACCGCTCGAAGTAGTCGGGGTTGTGAAGAATTATCATCAGCAGTCGCTTGCGGAACCTTACAAACCCATCCTCTTTTTTCTAAAAGAACGGGTTCCGCTTATTGCTACTCCTTATATCTCCGTCAGGATGGACGGTTCCGTTAATGCAGCACGGCTTGCAGAGGTAGAACAGATATACCGGACTTATTTTCCATCCGCTCTTTTCTCATATTTTTATCTGGATGATTATAATAACAATTTGTATAAATCGGATCGCAACTTCGGCTGGATTTTTGCCAGTGCCGCGTTATTGGCTGTCTTTGTCGCTTGCCTGGGATTATGGGTTGTGACGCTCTTCTCTACACTTTCCCGGGTGGAAGAAGTTGGGATACGCAAGGTGCTGGGAGCCGGAAAAGTGAATCTTTTTATCGTCTTGACACGTGAGCTACTGCTTCTTACGGTACTGGCAACTGTATTGGGAATGCCTGTTTCCATGTTTTTAATGAATGGATGGCTTGAAAGCTATGCCTTTCATATAGTACTGCCCTGGTGGGTATATGCCGTTGCATTTGTATTGTTGGTTTTTATAGCTTTTCTGACGGTAGTCCGTCAGGTGTGGCGGGTTGTACGGCTGAAACCGATGCGTATTCTCAGGAATGAATAATTTAAACAAGTATAGTATGATTAAAACAGAGAATCTCTCTATGGTCTTCACAACGGAAGATGTGCAGACAAAAGCATTGAATGAAGTAAACCTCGAAATCGGGCAAGGTGAGTTTGTCGCTATTATGGGACCTTCGGGTTGTGGGAAGTCTACTTTACTGAATATTCTGGGAACACTCGATTCCCCAACATCCGGAAAATATTTTTTTGGAGAGAAAGAGATAAACAAGATGAGCGAAAGCCAGCTTACTTCTTTCCGTAAAGGGAATATCGGCTTTGTGTTTCAGAGCTTCAACTTGATTGATGAGCTGACGGTGTATGAAAATGTGGAGCTTCCGTTAGTCTATCTGAATAGTAGGGCATCGGAAAGAAAGAAGAAGGTAATGGAGGTATTGGAGCGGATGAATATCGCCCATCGTGCCGGGCATTTCCCACAACAATTATCCGGTGGACAACAGCAACGTGTGGCGATAGCCCGTGCAGTGGTAACAGACTGTCCGTTGATACTGGCGGATGAACCTACCGGAAACCTGGATTCGACAAACGGAGTCGAGGTAATGGAGCTATTACGGGAACTGAACAAGCAGGGGACTACGATTGTCATTGTCACACATTCCGAACGGGATGCCTCTTACGCTCACCGGGTTATTCATTTGCTGGACGGGCAGGTTGTATCGGATGGGCAAACGGCAGATACGTCTAAGCATATATAATAAAATGTGATATGATGATTATATCGAATTATTGGAATAGCGCCTGGCGCAGCCTTACGAAGAAAAAGGGCTTTAGCGCTATTAATATAACCGGGTTGGCTATCGGTATGGCAGCCGCTTTGCTGATACTTACCTATGTGGCTTTTGAATATAGCTACGACAATATGCACCGTAACCAGGACCGTATTTTCCGTGTGGAAGCCCGTTTCTATGAGAATGGGGAACTGACGGACGATTGGGCGAGCAGTTCGGCGGGGTATGTTCCGGCTATGAAGCGGAATATGGCCGGGATAGAAGATGTCACGCGTGTAGGCAGCCAGTATTATCCGGAACAGATAGTCAAGTACAACGAGTTGCTTTACCGCGAGACCGGCATCGGATATGCGGAAGCGAACTTCTTTAACTTCTTTGACTTCAAATTATTGAAAGGGGATAAGAATACCTGTCTGGAAGGACCGAATAAAGTCGTGATTACCGAACGCATTGCCCGGAAATATTTTAAGGGAGAGAATCCGATGGGTAAAATCCTGATATTCCGTAGTAATATAGGGGAGGAGGCTTGCGAGGTAAGCGGTATTATGGAAGACATGCCGGTCAATTCGCATACCCGTTACAGTATGTTGATTTCTTATAAGACGTTACCTGAATGGATGGACGAATACTGGTATCGTCATGAAGTTTATTCGTATGTCCTGCTGAAATCTGCAAATCTGAAGAAACAGGTGGAAGATGCTTTCCCTGAAATGGCGGAGAAGTATAAAACGGATGAGGCTTTAAAAAATAAGACTTGGGCGGTACAACTTGTCAACCTGCGGGATATTCATTTAAACCGGCAGAAGTCTTATGAGCCGGAGATAAAAGGAAACAGTTCCTCTTTATTGGTATTGATTTGTACGGCTCTTGCTATTTTGTGCATAGCCTGGATTAATTATATCAATATGACGGTGGCCCGGTCGATGGAGCGTGCCAGGGAAATCGGCATACGCCGTGCATCCGGAGCCAGCCGCAGGCAGATTGTCTCTCAATTCTTGTTTGAAGCGCTGGTGACGAATGGGATAGCTTTTATCCTCGCCCTCGGTATTATGGAGGCTTTAATGCCCGCTTTCAATAATCTGACGGGACGCGATTTGAGTTTCTCCGTTTGGATAACGACTCCATTGGGTTGGCTGTTGCTGCTTGTGTTTGCCATCGGTGTATTCCTTTCCGGCTTTTATCCGGCGATGGTTTTGTCCGGCATCCGTCCGCTAAAGATGCTGAAGGGGAAGTTTACACATACCCGGAGTGCAACGATTACCCGCAAGGTATTGGTGGTATTGCAATATACGGCCTCGTTGACATTACTTTGCGGTACCTTGATTGTATATGCCCAATTGCAGTATATGCGGAACGCTTCTCTTGGGGTGCGGACAGACCAGACGTTGGTATTGAAATTTCCGGCGAAATGTGAAGGGCTGGAAACCAAATTGGAAGCGATGAAGAAGGAAATCGCTTTGTTGCCTTCAGTAAAAGCTGTAACGGTTTCCGGAGCAGTTCCGGGTACGGAGGTGACGGATTTCCTTTCGATTGTCCGCGAGAATGATGTTACCAAGCAAACCCGTCTGCTGGAAATGCTTAATTGTGATCCTTATTTCCTGGATGCGTATGACTTGAAGTTTGTGGCAGGCCGTGGCTTCTCGGAAGATTTCGGCGGGGATGTTTATAATATCGTTTTAAATGAGGCGGCAGTCCGTACATTGGGTTTCGAATCGCCGGAGAAGGCATTGGGCGAACGGTTGTCTGTGGAGACGGTAGACCAGCCTATGCTGATTATCGGGGTTGTGAAAAACTATCATCAGCAATCCCTGAATAAAGATTATACCCCCATTCTGTTTGCTTTACATGATAAGCTAAGCTGGATGAAACAACGTTATATCTCTGTGGTGATGGAGGATGCTAATCCGCGCGAATTAACGAAACAGGTGGAGACGGTCTGGAACCGTTATTTCCCGGATTCCAGCTACGATTATTTCTTCCTCGACCAGTTTTTCGACCAACAATACCGGCAGGATGAAGTTTTCGGTTTGATTGTCGCCCTGTTCGCCATCCTTGCTATTTTTATTTCCTGTTTGGGGCTCTGGGTGCTTGTGATGTTCTCCTGTTCTACCCGCATTCGTGAGATGGGTATCCGTAAGGTATTAGGAGCCTCCAAAATGCAATTGTTCTGTGAATTGGGGCGCGAATTCTTTGTATTGATAGGCATCGCTATTGTAATCGCCCTGCCCCTTTCGTGGTGGATTATGAACGGATGGCTCAGTTACTATTCTTTCCGTACCGACTGGAAAATATGGTTCTTTATTGTTCCGGTAGTTTTATTGTGTGTGATTTCTTTACTGACTATCGCCTGGCAAACCGCCAAGACTATTTTCAGTAAACCGGCACGGTCGCTACGGTACGAATAATTAAGGGGATATGTCAAAACGATTTTGAAACTTTCTTTTAGGCACAGATTCCACGGATTTCATGGTTCTTGTAGACTGAGACCGTGGAATCCGTACTTAAAATTTTGTCATAATGTAAGCCGTTATATACTTTCGCCACACCCTCTTATTCTATTGGAGCGAATGGTAATTCGGTATCTTTTCGGTAGCCTGTACCGTTGAATGTCGCGATAAGTTCCCCTGCTTCGTTTGTTATTTGTACTTCACAGTTGGCAAGGCGTTTATGGCTGAAAGCCTCGCGGGCTTCGGCATACAGGTAGCCTTTGCTCTCTGCTTTAAAGAAATTGATGCTGGAAGTGATGGATAAAGTCAGCCGTGCGTGGCTGTTGGTTGCTGCAGCAAAAGCAAGGTCTGCCAATGTGAAGATTGCACCGCCCTGGCAAACACCGCCCCCGTTCAGGTGCTCCGGTTTGATTTCCATACGGGCTTTTGCATATCCGTTGCCGGTTTCCAGCAATTCTACGCCTGCCAATAACGCGAATTTGTCGCCTTGAAGAAATTCATGAATAGTCATCGTCGTTATTTGTTATAAATAAACCATAGTTATGATTTTCCCAATTCATACTTATGATTTCGGAAAATGATAACTATGGTTTGCTTTTTTGGATATGAACTTATTTACTTAATTTCCATTCGGCCCCATCCTTCGTATCCTTGATTTCGAAACCGAGAGCTGTCAGTTCGTTGCGGATTTTATCGGAGGTAGCCCAGTCCTTGTTGGCTTTTGCCTGCTGGCGGATAGTCAATAATAAATCCATCGCTTTACCGAAGGTTTCGTAATTGTTTCCACCTGCGGATGCTGCTTCGTCTTTCATTCCGAGGATATCGAAGATGAATGTATGGAATACATCCTGCAGTTCTTTCAGGTCTTCGGCAGAGAGAGTGCCTTTTCCGTCCTTTACCGTGTTGATTGCACGTGCCGCATCAAACAGATGGGCAATAACAATCGGCGAATTCAGGTCGTCGTTCATGGCATCGTAGCATTTGCGGCGCAGGTCTTTAACCTCGACTGTCGAAGCATCGGATGCTTTCAGCTTCATCAGATGGGAATAAGCATCCAATAAACGTTCCAGTCCTTTTTCTGCGGCCTGCAATGCCTCATTACTGAAATCGACCGTACTGCGGTAATGCGCCTGAAGAATAAAGAAACGGATAGTCATCGGCGAATATGCCTGATGCAACAGTTTGTTGCTGCCGGAGAAGAACTCTTCGAGTGTGATGAAATTCCCCAAAGATTTACCCATCTTTTGCCCGTTGATGGTAATCATATTGTTGTGCATCCAGTAATGAACCATATCGTCGCCCTGTGAAGCCACTGCCTGTGCAATCTCGCATTCATGGTGCGGGAAAATCAGGTCCATGCCGCCGCCGTGTATATCGAAATGTTCGCCCAGATATTTCTTGCCCATAGCCGTACATTCGCAATGCCAGCCGGGGAAACCGTCGCTCCAGGGTGAAGGCCAGCGCATGATATGTTCCGGTTGTGCGCATTTCCAAAGAGCGAAATCTATCGGGTTGCGCTTTTCATCCTGTCCGTCCAGACTACGGGTCGTATTCAGCATATCGTCGATATTACGTCCTGAAAGTACCCCGTAATTATGGTCTTTGTTGTATTTCTCTACATCGAAATATACAGAGCCTTCGCTTTCGTAAGCGTAGCCGTTGTCCAGTATTTTTTTTACTAGTTCGATTTGTTCGATGATATGACCGGAAGCGTGCGGTTCGATGCTGGGAGGAAGTACGTTCAGTGCTTCCATCGCATGATGGTAACGGTTCAGGTAATATTGTACCACTTCCATCGGTTCCAACTGTTCCAGACGTGCTTTCTTGGCGATTTTGTCTTCGCCGGCATCGGCATCGTGTTCCAAGTGTCCGACATCGGTTATGTTGCGTACATAGCGTACTTTATATCCTATATGCGTAAGATAACGGAACAGCAGGTCGAATGTGATTGCCGGACGCGCATGTCCCAAATGAGCGTCGCCGTAAACGGTAGGACCACATACATACATACCCACATGCGGTTCGTGCAGCGGGATGAACTGTTCCTTTTTTCTTGTGAGTGTGTTGTAAATACTTAATGGATGTTCCATATCTATCTAATTTTAAGAGGGACAAATATAGGAATAATCTTAGCCTTTGCCAACGGGAGGGAGAGGTATTAATGTAAGTTTCATCTATATCTATTTTGCGGGAGGTGTGTCGGTGCCTAATCTGAAGGTGTGTCAGTGCCTAATCCGACGTGCCTTCAGAGCCTCGTCTGACACGGTTTCAGTGTACCGTCTGACATCGCTTCAGATTAGGCTCTGACATGGCTCCCTCCAAATAATTTGAGAATATTGGGAAAACAGCCTGACTTGATTTAAGATGCATACGAATCAACAAATTATATATAACGTATGATTTTATCAATAGTTTTATACCCTTTAGGGTGTAAAATCAGTTATCCCATTATTATTTATACCTTATCGGGTGTAAGTATTAGTTTTGTTTTGTTATTTTGCAATCCGATTTGTATCAATCAATTAAACGTATACGTATGAAATTAAATCTATTCATTTTTTGTGTGTTAACCGTCTTATTCCCATCTTGTGTGAAACAGTCGTATAATCTGGCGGATTACGGTTTGAAGCCGGATACGAAAGAAAACGCTTCCCCTTTGTTTGCCAAAGCTCTTCAGGAGATTGCTTCGGCAGGAAATACGGATTCCATTGTGATAGTGTTGCAGGAGGGACGTTATAATTTTTATCCGGAAGGGGCTACGGAACGGGAATATTTCATATCCAACCATGACCAGGATAATCCCAAATCCGTGGGACTGGCTTTCGAGCATATGAAGCATGTCGTGTTCGACGGGCAAGGCTCCGAACTGGTTTTCCACGGGAGGATGCTTCCGGTTTCGTTGGTTCACTCGGAAAACAGTACGTTGAAGAATTTCAGCATCGATTTTGAGAACCCGCATATCAGTCAGGTGAAAATACTGGAAAACGATACCGTGGCAGGCATGATTACCTATGAGGTAGCTCCCTGGGTGGAATATGAAATCAGGGACAGTGCTTTTGTTGCAAAAGGCGAAGGCTGGGAGCATACTCCTGCCTGGGGGATTGCCTTCGAAGGCGATACAAAACGCCTTGTCTACACAACCAGCGATATTGCCGTGGGAACCCGGAAAGTTACGGAGATAGCTCCCCGCAAGATAAAAGCCCCGTGGGTGAACAAGAAATTAATACCGGGGACAGTGGTCGTGATGCGTGGTTACGGACGTCCCACTCCCGGTGTATTCCTTTCTAATGATACAAACACAAAACTGGAGAATATCCAGGTGCACTATGCTGAAGGTATGGGCTTGCTGGCGCAGATGAGCGAGAATATAACATTGGACGGCTTCTCGGTTTGCCTTCGTGGAAAGGATGATCCCCGTTATTTTACAACGCAGGCGGATGCCACTCATTTCTCCGGCTGCAAGGGGAAAATCGTTTCTGTAGGCGGAATGTATGAAGGTATGATGGATGATGCCATCAACGTACATGGAACCTATCTGAAAGTACAGAAGCGGGAGGACGACAAAACATTGGTAGGTGAATATATGCATCCGCAGGCGTACGGTTTCGACTGGGGTTTTGTGGGAGACACCGTTCAGTTTATCGATGCTAAGACTATGGAGATTATCGGGCAACCGAACCGGATTACTGCTATCCAAGCGGTAGACAAACCGGATAACCGGGGGGCTAAAAAGTTCCGGATTGTTTTTGAACAGGCTCTTGACCCGGCTATCGCTGAAAGCGGTTCATTCGGCATTGAGAATCTGACATGGACTCCGGAAGTTTATTTTGCCGACAATGTAATCCGCAACAACCGGGCACGTGGTTCGCTGTTCAGTACACCGAAACAAACAATCGTGGAGAATAACGTGTTCGACCATACATCCGGTACGGCTATCCTGCTGTGTGGCGATTGCAATGGCTGGTTTGAAACAGGTGCCTGTCATGATGTGGTAATCCGTAAGAATAGGTTTGTTAACTCGCTGACGAATATGTTCCAGTTTACGAATGCCATTATTTCCATTTATCCGGAAATCCCTGACTTGAAGTCACAGCAGAAATACTTCCATAGCGGAATTGTGATTGAAGATAACGAGTTCGATACTTTTGATGTGCCGATCGTATATGCCAAATCGGTGGACGGGCTGGTATTCCGTAATAATATTGTGCGCCAGAATCATGATTATCCGGCGTTCCATTGGAACAAACATCGTTTCTTCTTTCAGCGGGTGATTCATGCGGATATTGAAAATAACCGGTTTGACGGAGGATTCGACCCTGCCAAAGATGTGCGGACGGAAAACTGATAGTATGCCGGTTAGCTGTTGAGAGCCAGCAGCTCTTCAATCATTGTACGGTCGTTGGTCAGGCGGGGAATTTTATGTTGCCCGCCTAATTTCCCTTTATTTTTCAGCCATTTATAGAACACGCCTTCTTTACCGGTAATGATTTCCAGCGGTTGAAGTGAAATCTCCTTGTAACGTTTCGCTTCATAGTCGGAATTAAGTTCCTGTAGTGTCTTATCCAACAGTGCGGCAAAGTTCTCTACAGACGGCGGCATCTTTTCAAATTCGATGAACCATTGGTGTCTTCCTTTGGCTTTGTCGAGCATGAAGAAAGGGGCGGCCGTATATTCTTTTACCTTAGCTCCGGTGGCGGCGCTGATTTTGCTGATTGCTTTGTCTGCATTGTCTACCATCAGTTCTTCCCCAAAGGCATTGATAAAATGTTTTGTTCGTCCTGAGATAACGAATTTGTGCGGGAAAAGGGAGGTGAAACGTACGGTATCTCCAATCTGATAACGCCATAATCCGCCGGAAGTGGTAATTACCATAGCGTAGTTTTTACCGGTTGTCACAGCTTCAAGCGGAAGAACGGTCGGATTTTTTCTCCCAACTTCATTCATCGGGATAAATTCGTAGAAGATTCCGTAATCCTGCATCAACAGCAAGCTGTGGTCCGATGGATCGTCCTGTATGCCGAAAAAACCTTCTGAAGCATTGTATGTTTCCATATAATGCATTTTGGAGGAGGGTATTAATGACTTATATTGTTCACGATACGGCTCGAAACTGATACCGCCATGGAAAAAAACTTCCAGATTGGGCCATACATCCGTCAGATATTCGCGTCCGGTCTTTTTCAGTATGGCTTTGATAAGTACCAGCATCCACGAGGGGACACCGGAAAGGCTGTTTACATCTTCTTTGTAAGTGCTTTCTACAATTGCTTTTATCTTACTTTCCCATTCGTCCATCAGGATGATGCGTTTGCTGGGAACGCGAACCAGATTGACCAGCGGGTTGAGGTTCTGTAACAAAACCGCCGAGAGGTCGCCGCAATGTGAGTTCTGATTCAGGGGAGAGGGGCTGTGGCTGCCGCCGAGTATTAACCCTTTCCGGGCGAAGAAGTGGCTTTCCGGATTGTTGCGAAGGTAAAGGGCTACTGTGTCAAAACCGCCTTGGTAATGGCAGTGCTTCAGGTTTTCAGGGGTGACGGGAATAAATTTGCTCTTATCGTTCGTGGTCCCGCTGCTTTTAGCGTACCACTTTACCGCCGAAGGCCAGAGGATATTCCTTTCTCCATTTATCATACGGGTGACGTATGGCTTTATATCATCGTAGATTTGCAAAGGTACCCGCTCACGGAAATCTTCATATCCGCGGATACTTTTGTAATCATATTTCCTGCCCCATTCTGTGTTTTGTGCAGTTGAAAGAAGGGATTGCAATTGCTTTCGCTGGATACTGTCCGTATCCTGCGCAAACCGTTGGATTGCCTTTTGCCTGGGGCGGAAAAATAATGATATGGTCTTTGTTAAAATATCCATGCTCCATTTAATTGAATCTGGTGCAAATGTAGGCATTCTCTTTTTATTTATATCTTTGCCATATACATAATTAACAAAACGATGAAAATAGGTATCCTTTCTTCAGGTGGCGATTGTCCCGGTATCAATGCGACAATCCGTGGCGTGGGTAAAACTGCAATTATGCATTATGGTATGGAAGTGGTAGGTATCCACAGTGGTTTTGTAGGACTTTTGAACAAAGATATTCAAGAGTTCGATGAACGCAGCCTTTCCGGTATCCTGAATTTAGGGGGGACTATTCTCGGGACTTCGCGCGAAAAGCCTTTCCGTAAACTGCTTGCTTCCGGTGAAAGTGAAAAGCCGCAGATTATTATGCAGAATTATAAAGATTTAGGATTAGACTGTTTGGTTTGTATAGGCGGAAACGGTACCCAGAAGACGGCTGGTATGCTTTCTGCTCTGGGATTGAATGTGGTAGGGGTACCTAAAACGATTGATAATGATGTGTGGGGAACGGATATTACTTTCGGTTTTAATACGGCAGTGAATATTGCAACCGATGCAATCGACCGTTTGCATTCTACCGCCAGTTCCCATAAACGTGTCATGGTAGTTGAAGTGATGGGACATCATGCAGGCTGGATTGCCTTGTATGCCGGTATGGCCGGAGGTGCGGATGTCATTCTGCTTCCTGAGCTGGGCTATGACATGGATAAGATAAACGAATCGATTCTGGAACGTGCCCGCCGGGGCAAACCTTATTCTATTGTAGTGGTGGCGGAAGGAATTAAAACTCCGGATAAAAAACGCCCGTCGGATTATATTACCCGGGTGATAGAAGAAGCTACCGGTATAGAATGTCGCGATACGGTATTAGGCTATATCCAGCGTGGTGGAAATCCTTCTCCTTTCGACCGTAATCTGGCAACCCGCTTGGGCGGACATGCCACAGAGCTGATTGCCAAGGGGGAATTCGGACGCATGGTTTGCATGAACGGAGACAAGGTGGACTCCATTGCCCTATCCGAAGTTGCCGGAAAACTGAAATTAGTTACTCCGGAACATGATTTGATTTTACAGGGAAAACGAATGGGTATTTCGTTCGGGATTTGAGAATCAACCTTCTGTTTCTGTAGCCGGCTGACCGTTTGTTTCTGCTTCTTCCGGCAGTTCTTCAAACTCATGGTCGGCTGTATTTTCGCCTGTCTGCTTTTTCTTCAATTCCGATATGTATTGTTGGAATTCCCGGTCCGTACGCAGTTTCTTAATTGCCATTTTTGCGGCACATTGTTGCGATTCTTTCTTGGAATATCCGATGCCTACGCCTATCTGCATGTCGGAGAGGGTTACCCCTGTCTGGAATACAGGATTACCGTCGTTATCTACAAATGATTCGATAAGGTCGAATGTGATTTCCAGTTTGTTTTTCTGGCTCCATTCTATCAGGCTGGATTTGAAGTTTACTTCTTTACGGGCAATCGTATCCAGGTTGATGTATTTTTTGATAAGGACATCCTGTATGAACTGATAGCATTGCCGGTATCCCTGGTCCAGGTAAATAGCCCCAATCAAAGCTTCCAGGGCATTTCCGTACATGTGGTTGTTGTGGGTATTCAATTTTGCGGAATAGACAACCATTTTGTCTAATCCCAGTTCCACGGCTATACGGTTTAATGTTTCGCGTTGTACGATTTTGGAACGGGTATTGGTAAGAAATCCTTCCCGTTTGTTTTGGAAATGTTTATATACGATATCGGCTACGATTGCATCCAATACAGCATCACCCAAGAACTCCAGACGCTCATTGTTCAGCCATTTTCCGTCACCGCTCTCCACAGAGGATGATTTGTGAAGGAATGCCTGTTCATATAAGTGGATGTTGTCAGGGTAAAAACGTAATATCTTATATAAAGAAATATAAGGCTCCTTATTTTTATTTTTCAGGAGCCTTATACTTTTGTATAATCGTGTAAACACTTTATTTCACAAATTTTTTTACAATCATGCTTGCATTGTGGCCTCCGAATCCGAAAGTATTGGACAATGCTGCGTTAACCGTTCTTTTTTGTGCTTTGTTGAACGTGAAGTTCAGATTGTAATCGATTTCAGGATCATTGTCTCCTTCTTCATGGTTGATAGTAGGAGGAACAATATCTTCTTTAACCGCCATTATACAAGCGATTGCTTCCAATGCACCTGCAGCACCTAACAAGTGTCCGGTCATAGACTTTGTTGAACTGATGTTCAGCTTATAAGCGTGTTCACCGAATACGTCCAGAATAGCTTTTGCTTCTGAAATATCTCCTACCGGGGTAGAAGTACCGTGAACGTTGATATAGTCTATTTCTTCCGGCTTCATTTCTGCATCTTCAAGAGCATTTTTCATCACCAGTTTCGCTCCTAAGCCTTCCGGATGGGAAGCTGTCAAGTGATAAGCATCCGCCGACATGCCTGCACCTACGATTTCACCGTAAATTTTAGCACCGCGAGCCACTGCATGTTCCATCTCTTCAAGAACCAGACAGGCAGCACCTTCACCCATTACAAAACCGTCACGGCTTGCGCTGAATGGACGCGAAGCAGTTTCCGGAGATTCGTTACGGGTTGAAAGGGCATTCATCGCATTAAAACCGCCGACACCTCCTACTGAGATAGCAGCCTCTGCACCACCTGTTACAATTGCATTTGCTTTTCCTAAACGAATATAGTTGAAAGCATCAGAAATTGCATTGGTTGAAGATGCACATGCTGAAACGGTAGCAAAGTTCGGGCCTCTGAATCCATACTTCATCGAAATATGACCGGCAGCGATATCTGCTATCATTTTCGGGATAAAGAACGGATTGAAACGGGGACCTCTTTCCTCGTCGTAACCTCTTAGCTCGTCTTCGAAGGTTTTTATACCACCGATACCCGCAGAGAAGATTACACCAATCCTATCCAGGTTTTCTTTTTCAATGTCAAGACCGGAGTCTGTTACGGCATCCTGGGCAGCTTTTAGTGCCAGCAGGCTATAGCGATCGCACTTACGGGCTTCTTTACGGTCCATCACCTCAAGGGGGTCAAAACCTTTCACTTCGCAAGCAAAATGCGTTTTAAATTTTGAGGCATCAAAATGAGTAATAGGTCCAGCTCCACTTTTCCCATTGATAAGACCCTCCCAAGTTTCTGCGAGGGTGTTACCAAGAGGTGTAATGGCTCCTAGACCTGTTACTACAACTCTTTTTAATTCCATACCTTTGAATAAAGGGGTTGATTACTTAGCGTTAGCTTCGATATAAGCGATAGCGTCACCTACAGTTGTAATCTTTTCTGCCTGATCGTCAGGAATAGAGATACCGAATTCTTTTTCGAATTCCATAATCAATTCAACTGTGTCAAGAGAGTCAGCTCCTAAGTCGTTAGTAAAGCTTGCTTCGTTAGTAACTTCTGTTTTTTCAACACTCAGTTTGTCAACGATGATATCCTTTACTCTTTCAGCTACTTCAGACATAACTTTTTCAATTTAGATTAATAAATACGAATATACTTTTTAAATTTGCAGTGCAAAGAAAAGAATTTTTTATGTTACAAAACAAATTTAATGAGCTAAAAATGCGGAAAACTGCACATTTTTTCTTTTCTTGTGCATTAAAACAATCAAAAATATGAAAAACATAGCGATTTTTGCTTCCGGATCGGGTACAAATGCCGAGAATATAGCCAGATATTTTTCTAATAGTGAAACTATTAAAGTGGCTGTAGTTTTATCAAATAATAAGAATGCCGGAGTACATGCCCGTATGGAAAAATTAAATATTCCTTCAGTTTCTTTTACGCGTGAAGAATTTATAGAAGGAACGGCTGTGCTTGCAAAACTTGCGGAATATGATACGGTTCTGATTGTATTAGCCGGTTTTATGAATAAAATATCCGATACATTATTAAAAGCTTATCCGAATAAAATAATCAATATCCATCCGGCATTATTACCTAAACATGGTGGAAAAGGCATGTATGGAATGCATGTACACGAAGCTGTGGTGGCAGCCGGAGAGAAAGAGTCCGGAATAACCATTCATTATATTAATGAGAATTATGATGAAGGGGCTGTCATTTTTCAGGCAACATGTCCTGTATTACCCACCGATACGCCGGAAGAAGTGGCAACCAAAGTTCATGCCCTCGAATATGCTCATTATCCTCATGTGATAGAGGAGGTTTTAGCGTAATTTGTTCCTGTTGAAATGCGGGCCTGCTTTTATTAAAAAGAACAAGGTTGATATGACTGTCAGGCAGGCTCCGAATAAGTAGGCATGGTTGAATCCTCCGAATTCCTGTGCGATGCTTCCGCCCATCATCAAGCCGATTCCGATGCCGACGTCCCAACTGGTAAGGTAAGTCGATGTTGCCGTTCCACGTTGGTTATTAGAAGCCAGATTGACAAATAATGTATTGAATGCCGGAAACATGGTTCCGAAGGCAACGCCTTGCGAGAGTGCTATACCTATATATAGATAAGAGGTAAATGTACTGTCCCAGCGCATTAATCTTTCCAATGATGCCAGAGCGAAAAAACTGATACAGGCCAGGTACATTCCTAATGATATGACCCGTGTAATGCGTCCTTTATCCACTTGCCGCCCTGAAAACAAACGGGAAACAGCGAGTCCGATGGCCATAAACGTAAAATATAACCCGGAATTAACGGATATGCCTATTTCTTCCGCATACATGGCTACATAGGTGGTTGTCATTCCGTATGGAATGGAAAGCATAAGGAGCGAAATACCTGCCCAGGTCCCTTTTACCAAGAAGAATCGGTCCAATGAAACAGGTTCTTTTTTTATGGGTTGTTTATAGGGTGTTTTTACCAGATAAGCCATCATAAGGCCAAGAAAACAGGAGATAAGAGAGCAGGAAAATATTGTTTCGTATGAGAAACTGGCATGCATAAATAATCCGGTCATCGGTCCGAAGCTCATCGCGAGGTTGTTCGCTAACCCATAATATCCGATTCCTTCCCCACGTCTGGAAGAGGGCAATATATCTATCACAATCGTATTGCCGGACACCGTAACCATTCCGAAGGCGAACCCGTGAAGAATGCGTAATATAATAAAGATACTCAGCAGGCTGGCCACCATATATCCTGCGAATATAACCATGAAGATTGCATAGGCCAGAAGGTATAACGGCCGGCGTGAAAAAGTATCCAGCAGGTAACCCGAGAACGGGCGGATACAAAGACAGGCAAGTGTATAACATGACAATATGAATCCAATCATGGATTTATCTGCCATAAACTGTTCTTTCAGGTAAAAAGGCAGGATTGGCAAAATCAGATAGAATGCAAAAAACAACAAAAAGTTTGCTGCCAGTATATAACAGAAACTGGGTGATACAAGTTTGTCTTTAGTCATTGCCGGTAAATCGTTTGTAATAAAATTGTCTGGTTTTATAAAGAGAATCCTAAATTTTGCAATAAGTTGATTTCTTCAGGCGTTGCGTTTTTAATGGTATACGCCTGAAACTCTCTCGGATGATGGTAGTAAGTTCGGAACCACTCGAATTTGTCCGTTTCTTCCCGTAAAGATTTATCTATAATCAAAGGGTTGAAACTTGTTAATATTGCCTGTTCTATCCTGTGGTCTGTGAAGGTATTAAGGTTTATGAGCGGATTTTCCGGTGCCGGCGGAGTAACCTCTCCTATTTTCTCTATTTTTATCCCGAAAAATGTTTCGATGTTTTGTAAACAGGTACGGGTTCCATTCGCTTTGCCATCTGCTGAAAATCCTGCTATATGCGGAGTTGCGATTGCTGTATTATCCAGCAGCTCGCGGCTGATAGCAGGCTCGTTTTCCCAGCAATCGATAATCAGTTCGCTGATTTTCCCTTCTTTCTTTGCTTTAAGCAGGGCGGCAGTGTCGTGCACGGCTCCACGGGACGCATTGATGAAACAGGGCTGTTTTTCAAGTTTGTTGAAAAAGTCTTCTCCTGCCAGATGATAGGTGGCAAAACGCCCTTCTTTTGTCAAAGGCGTGTGAAAAGTTACGATATCCGCTTCCCTGGCTATCGTATCCAGAGATACAAACCCCTTTTCCCCTTCTTGTTCCTCACGTGGCGGGTCATTTCTTAATACACGCAGGCCGTATGCTGTACAGAGTTTTTCAACTTCTTTTCCAACATGTCCGACCCCGACGATTCCAATTGTCTTACCCTGTAGTGGTTCGTTCCTGCGAAGAGATAAAGTAACCAAAGATGCCAATACGTATTGTGCTACTGAAACGGCGTTGCATCCCGGTGCATTTTTCCACGTAATGCCTGCCTGGTCACAATATTCAATATCGATATGGTCGAAACCGATCGTTGCAGTTGTTATTAGCCGGACACTGCTTCCTTCCAATAATTCGCGCGTACATTTATCAATACTTCTGACGATAAGTGCATCTGCATCTTTTATATTTTGCGGAGTAAACTCTTTTGATGTGAAATACCTGACATCGGCTATCGGTTCTGCAATCCCTTTCAGATAGGGTACTGTATTGTCGGCGACTATTTTCATACTGCAACATGTGTTTTAGGATGACAAAGATAGTGGATATTGATCAGGTTGCCGTACTTTTTATGCTTCCTTTATCATTCTTGAATTTTATATAGCCCAGTCGTGTATATTGTGCTCCGTAACTTTCATAAGAGCCGGTAACTCGTGCGGATGCAATATAAAGAATCTCTCCTGGCTGATAAGCATGTACTAATGCCGGCAATTGTCCGGAAGTAGAACTGGGCAAGGTAGATGAAAAAGTAATTTGAACCAGGTTTCCACTTAAATCGACAGCTGTTACCCGTTGGCGAACATAAAATTGAGGAGTAGTTCCTACTAACCGGGTTTTATAGGGATCATCTTCCAGCCGTACTTTAATTACTTTAAGAGTGATATTATTTAGTTTGTCCCCTTTCTTCCCTAAGTAGCGGCTGACCGGACGTGCTTGCTTTCTCTTGCTAAGCAAACGGTCCGAATGGATTGTATTGTAGGCTTGTGCCATTTTTACAAAACGTTCCTGTTTGGGTATCCTTGCCGTAAAGTTGAAGGCTATCCAATTGATATATCCGGGGTCTATCCTCAGTACCTCATAAAGGAAATGCCCCTGATACTTACCAAAAGAAATCAGGTCTTCCCCATTATGCGCCATTCTTTTCTCATTATATTCGGTAATTAGCACACAGCGGTTTACATACCAAAGTTGTGTAGTTACAATCCGGATGGAGGTAATGATGTCCGGATGAATGTCTTCAATAAACAGGATAGGCCGCCGTTCCAGTAAAGGGGTGAAAAACCAAAGGCTACAATAGGAATTTCCGTCTCTGGGTAAGACGATTAGGTAACATCCGGCTTCTTTATAAGAGATCCGGTTTTTATTATAAGCATTCAACTTCTCATACAGAAGATTCTGTTCCACTTCCGATAAGTGAGGTAATCTTGGATTTGCCATATTCTTTCCTCCCTTTTTGTCAAATATAGAAAAAAAGAAGGACTTTTCAAAATCCGACGAAAGATGTTCCTTTACTTTTGGCTTATTTATGCCGTTGAATTAAAAAATCGACCCGATCTTTTCCCAAAAACAACCCGAAGAAAAATTCTTTTGACGATTGTTGAAAGTATTTTTTTAATATGTTATTTTTTCTTTTGATAGATGTGTTATTTGTTTTCTATAGTAATCAAAAGTAAATTTCATAAGATTAAAATCCGGGAAAGATGCCGTCGAAATTTAAAAAGCAGGCTATGATTCTTTCTCTTTCTTAGCACTGTACCAAAGACAGAAGATGCTGAGAAGAAGAAGCATCCCGATTATGATATTCTTTATCATATAGGAAGGTGACAGAAACTCCCCGGAAGGAATAGATGCTACCATGAAGATTGCCAGTATGGGCAGGAGTATTGCGGCTTTCTTTGCCTTTGCCTTGGTCTTTTTTGTCCGCTCTTCTTTTTCTTCGGAAGTATTCATTTCAGTCTTTTTCATGATAACTTAGGTTTTTGTTTGTGATGAGATAAATATAGGTATTTTTTACAAAGATACCATTAGCTTAATAATTTGAGCTGTACCCGAACGGTTTAAGTTCGGTTGAGTCTTTTATTTCTTTCAGGAAACCTTGGTCTAATAATAAGATTCATCTAAGCGATCTGACCGGACAGGAATGCTTTGTGTGTTTGAACTTTACCATTGATACGAATAAAACTTCTTTCACAAGACCTTGTCCCAAAAATGATTTTTAGCAATGTGGATTTTCCGCAACCATTCCTGCCGAATATAGCGATTCGTTCTCCTGGCTTACAACATAGATAGATATCTGTTAGCAAGTCGATGTTGCCAAAAGACTTTACAATACTGTCTACTTCAAGGCATTTGCACATAAGCGGATGATTAAGAATATGGATAAAATAAGAATCTCCCAACAGCAAAAAGAAGAGAGCCAAAGTGTCGTTTTTCGTATTCCCTGGTTATAGTAAAAGTAATAAACTTCTTTATAACTCAATTCTTTATATGCCAGATCGAAGAAAAGCCCAAAGGGAAAACATACTATATGATTTGAAGGGTGATAGGTTTCCGGGTCAATCTGTTGCAGGAAATGCAGTAACAAGCAACCGGCTATCTGAATAATCAAAGTAAGAAGTATCGTACTTTTGAAAAAACAAAGATGCAACTGTATGGCTTTTATGTATTTACTTATCATCTTTTACAATTAAGATAGATTGAAAATTGAAGATAGGTTGTTTTTTAGTTTTCAGTGTGATTTATTCGATATTTCTTGAATAGATTTTTAGTCCCATGCAAAAAGGAATTTTCTCAAATCTATTCAGTACTATTTTTTTATACAGACTATGTGCTGAATATAAGGGGAATAATAGTTCCCCCGTTCCATAGATTTCTATCATTTCCATAGTGATGCCTATTTTTCCTGTAGGCATATAAGTTATGTTTTCCGGATGGATCGTTATGGTTGTTTTTTTAGTGTTCTTAGTAATGGTCTGATGTATAGGGAGAGTAAAGATAGGGGTAGCATTTAGTTTATCATCTATCTGATACATATTGATTCTAATTTTTACACTGTCATGAGTGCATTTCAATAGGGGTATTTGGATTTCTTCTAAGAGGGCTTCTTTCATATTGAATAAGATACCCATTTCTTCACCTAAACTATCTATTTGAATACTGCCTTTGGGTATGCGGATTCCTTTATTTTTTAACCATTTTCCTTTCTTGGGAATGATTTGTATTTCAGGGATATCTATTATACTATCTTCTAAAATTATAAGGTTATCTTTTCCTGTAATAAGTTCATGGATTTCCTTGAGGCATTTTTTATAGGAGAGATGGGTAAATGTTAGTTGAGTGTTTTTTAATGAGTCTGGAATATGTAGTTGGAAATATCCTTCCTTGTCAGAGATACAACCTACATTGTTATTCTCTATCCCAATACTTGCGTATGGAATAGGAGCCCCTTGTACATTTTTTGTATATCCTTTTACACAAAAAGTTTGGCAATTACAATGAACTGCCAATATAAGAAAAACAATGATCGGAAGTATATGTCTCATTGCCAGTGTTTTCTATGATGGTAAGATTAATTTCATTTATGAATTAGAATCCTTGATTCGTACTCTTTTGGATATAAGTAAATAAATCAGGTAAGTTCCTAATCCACTAACGAATGAAATAATAAAAGATACAATAGTTTTTTCTCCAAAAAAACAGAAAGACATGAGGCTGAATAGTATGGATAATACAAATCTTGTATAATTATTTTTACTAATCCCCAATAGGAGGAAAAACATTAATATAGGAAAAAGTATTTGGCTTATCAAGCTATAATCATGATTGTTGTATTCGTTTACTAAGGTGATTACTAAGAAGAAAGTTAAACACCATTGGGTAAAACCGAATTTTTTGTTCGTGATGCCTGGTTTTCTGTTTAAATCATTATTTTTCATAAAAATGTAATTTTGAAGGTTTACTTGTATGAATCGCACTAATATAAGAATTTGTATATTATTTTAACGTTATTATGTGGTTAAATTAATGTTAAGCATGTTTTATGCTATAATTAGTATCGCTCTTGGAACAAGTTGGTTGTTTTATATTATGGATTGTTGATAGCAGTTTTACCTGATATAATGGTGTTAGAGTTAAACATCTGAAAGTAATTTTTGCTAGCTTTTTCAAGGTAGATAGAAAAAATAGCAAAAGAAGAGATAAAAAATATGTAGGCGAAGGTAGGATTAATCGAATGCTTACTTCACAAAAAAGGCATAGTATTCATTACTAAGTTCTAATTGATTTTTATAAAGATAGCCAGATAAAAACATCGAACTTATTATTGTTAGAATTAAAATAAGCAAAGATATTATAATTTTAACAGAAGGAATTCCGTAAGAAGTAATACAGGTATAGTTAAATAACTAAATATAGGAAAATACGATAAAAAAGCAGAAATATGATAATCCAGTGATGTTGCAACATACCTACCAAAATATATGCCAGTACAGATGATGTATTCGTTGATTTTGAATCTGAAGGAGTTGTATTATAGGATATATTCCGGATATTAGAAAGTTCAGAAGCTAAAGAGTCTATGAGATTAAGTTCTTTACAATAGTCGTAGATAAATTTATTATTGATAAAACTTTCAATGTCTTTGAGATACTTTTGATTTGTTTTAATATCAGTTTTTATAGGTAAAGTTTGATAGGTATTATAGATGTTATTTTCCATTTGTTTTGTAAATGTAAATTAACGACACTGATATACTTATCAAAGCAGAAGTTCCAAAAAATGAAATTATCTATTTTGTTATCAGTCAATTTACAAAACTTAATACCTCTGTAATCGATAGAGTCATTAATAAAGTCTTTTGAATAAATTCCAATAATATTTTTTGTGAATACACTTTTTTAGGAGTGTTCATGATGTTTGATATAATTGGTATCAGAAAAAGTGTAGAAGATATAATGACAAATAAATAAAAGACTTTGATTTTAATTTACATATTTGTCTTATGTGAAATCAGAGATTCTATGTCTTACCTAATCAGTTATTTTATACGCCTTATAAAAATTTCGATGATTTCTTTTATAAAAAAGAAAAATCCTAAAATTGTAATGATATCTTTTATGAGTGTTTGTAATGTTGCAATATACTTGCCTTGTATTATAGTAAGAGATGTGCTAAACATAAAGAAAGTAATGAGTACAAAGACAACTGAAACGAAGAGTATCTTTATTAATCCAAAGGATAATAGGAATTTGTTTAATTTACTTGGACGATCTTTTTTTAATGCTGATACTAATTCTTCCATAGCTTCACTATTTAAGTTTGAATATTTTAAATAGTCTGCAATAAACCAATACATATCCGTATTTATAAGTGGATTCATATTGAACATAAATAGAAAAAAAGATAATATTGAAATATTAAGTAGTGTTTGTTCGTCTGTAAGATTATATATGAGCAAATATATTGTTGTAATAATGAGCTGAAAATAGAATCCACCCATATCAACTACCATTCTTTTATTAGTGGATAAAGTCCATGAAGGATTGACATCAGCAAACAATATAGGTGAGAAAAAATAAAATCCAAACCCTATTCCTTTACTTCTCTTACCAAAATATTGTAATGCTGTACAATGTCCGAATTCATGGAAAAGAATAAGAGTAACCATTCCGATAATAAATATAATATAATTAGTTTCTGCAGATCGGAACATATTAAATGTTTGCGTTTTAAGAATAGTCCATCCTATAGTGATAATACAAAAAATAAGGATAAGTATGGCTGTATTTTTTTTAAATAGGAATAATAATGGTGTACAGATTATATACAATATATTCTCAGGTATTATATTCATTTCCCAATGGATGTGGGATTTCTTTTTTTTGATGTTTTTATCATTAGTTTCGAGGATGCCATTTTTGTATAACTTTTCGCTGAAGAACGATTGAATGCGATCATAATCTATACTTTTTGCTTTTCCGTTTGTTAATTTATCGGCGATGGATCTTATAGAATCTACATTGTTAATATTATTTATAATTGCAATAGCTGAAAAGGTGACGAACATTTTGGTTCCGTAATAATCATTATATAAAAGATAATGATTGTCGGAAATCTTTTCCCATCTAGTCCCGTTGTGTAGAACAGGTATCCAGTCTAGATCAATTTTTAGTTCATTTGTCACAGTACAATTCTTAGTTTATGATATGTTTTTTCATCAGTCGGATAGACCATGAATGTCTGATGATTAAGTATGTAAAATTCATTTTTACCGATTTTAAATGAAGTATAAAATTGTTTAGAAATCGGATAGTTTGTTTTCTGGAACATTTTTTCATGTTTTTTCCATTTGTAAAGAGATAATAACGCATCCCATTGATGTACATTATCGGGATGAATTAGCATATCCAAATTACTAATAGTTATTTTTATTACTGTACCTGTATATTCTTGTTTAGGTAAGTATGAGTTAACAGAGTCAACCCAGTGTCTACATACTATATTTCCATTGTTGTTTGCTATAGATAGACCATGTAAAGTATCTGATTTGTACAAATAATTAAATATTCCAAATCCCTGATGAAACAAAAAATTACTTTGTTTGAATGACACTTTATATAGATTTTTTTCGCTCTTTTCAATGCCTTTGTTTCCGTCAATAAAAAAAATGATCTTATATCCCATTTCTATGAGTGTTCTCATTTTGAACAATAAGTTTTCATCTTTGTGGCTTAGTAGTTTGAAATCTGTACACCAACCATTTTGATGAAGCCGTAGTTTACTTAATTTGTTAAAATATTCTGCTTGCTTTGTTTTAATATTATCACTCATTAAGATAGCTACTGGAAAACCTGCTGCCAGAAAAGTAAGTGGTACAAGTTTAAATAAGCCATAACAGTAGGAATAGAAAATGCTATGTGTTTCTATTGCTTTAAACCATGAATATGGGAGGTTAAGCTGTAATTTTCTTTCTAAATAATCTTCAAGTGTAGCATCTATAGAGTGTTTATACTCAATATATTTTTTTGCTATCTCTAAAATATTATTAGAATCAGTTATTCCCCAAAGTATATTGAGGGTAGCTGCTAATTTTGCAATAAATAATTCTTCGTATTCTTTCATTCAATAAATAATTTATCAATTTGTATTTCTGTACTGCCAAGAACGTCAAAGGGGGATATTTTTTTTAAATGCGAACTGAGAATTATGCTGTTTGAATTGTTTTTCAGCCGATTTTTATATTGTACATAGTATGTACCAGATTCAAACTCATATAGATTATCAGCATTTATTGCATAGGTGACATTTACCTTATGAGATTCGAGATCGGTATATCGTATTCCACCTTTTACCTTGCTTCTCATCACGTTTTTCATTGGCTGGGTTGAATACTGAAGGGCTACAATTGCTTTCGTGTTTTCACGGATTATCAGAAAGCCAGTTTGAATAAAATTTCCTTTCTTTCGATGAAAGTTAATTTGGACAGCCTCACTTCCTCTATATTGGATATACTGATATTTGTCGAAATTATATTCTTTGGATTTTACTATTACTCCTTGCTCGTCAATCGGAATCATTTCAGCAAAACGGCTTACACGAATCGGATATAATTGATTTTTAGCCTCTTTTGAAATTTCTTCGATTTCTGCCTGTTTGTACACTACCGGACGCTTTTGGGTATTTGGTTGCGAAAACTGTAAAGCTCCTTTGTAGTAAATTAAGGAAGTAGAATCATTTGCATCAAAAATATCAATATCAGCATGAACCGATAGTGAAGGCTTGAATAAAGGAGCATATAGATCTGGAATTCTTTTAATAGCTTCATTTACCAATTCGTTAGGGTTTAATGGTTTGACAACAACTTCATTCAATATTTTTATATCAGATTGCATCTTAATTATTTTTTCTTCATTCATAGATGAAATTGCCATTTTCAGAGGTTGATAACTAATGTGCATAAACATTAATGTATCCGTTGGTGAAAGTCCTGTCGCTGGTATTGTAACTAATCCAAGTGTATCGGAATACCAAAACCGGTGTTGATCGGGAATGCTTACATATACTCCGTCAATAGGGAGTTTTTGCTCATTAACCAGTTGTAATCTGATGTTTTCCTGTTGACCATTAACAAACTGGCATAGTAACAATCCAATAATAAAATAGATACAATTTTTGAAGTGAGCCATAAATTTTGAATGTAGTTATTTAAAGCAACTACCATCTGGTGATGATAGTTGCTTTTTGTCGTTTTTTAATCAATAGCGTTGAACTGTGATTAACAGTCTGGGAACCAGTTGTATTCTCCTCTGTTAATGTCAAATTCAAGGATGCGAAGCATCTCTTTTCTTTCTTCTAAATTTTCAAGAGAAATACCTTCTGAAGTAAACACTTCCTTGTTCATTTCATTTTTTTCCATGATAAACTAACTTAGTAAATTTTATTGTGCTGCAACTTTAAACGTTTGCAGCTTAACGTTTTTATAATAATGGGGAAAATTATTATTCAACTGGGAAATCTGCAAGGAGATATTGTTTTCTGTTACTTATGTTCAGGTAATATTCCTGATCTTCTTGGAAAACATCATATGCTTGTATGTAATACATTTTTCCATTCATCATATTTACAGATTCGGAATAAACAATAGTTCCGTCTTCATTTGTAATAGTAATTGTCACATGCCTAATGTCAGAGAAAGCAGTATATCTGTTAAATTGTAATGACCAAAAAGAAAAAATAATATTATCGTATTACAAATACAGTAGATAATTTCATTTCTGATTCTTATTTTATTGTATGAAAATAGTAATACAATCAGATAAAATAATAAAAAATGTAGGCTCAGTACTGAAGTCGAAACTAAATCTTAATATAACTAATTATGATAAAAAATACCCCCGATAGTATGTGTCTTATATTCTTTTCTTTCATGGCGTTTTCCTTTTGTATATAAAATAGATACTTGTGGATATTACAAAAGCTAAACAACCTCCTGTAAGTGACGTGATAATATCTTGTGTGCTATATTTTCCCCAAAATAAGAATGCGATTATCATTGTGGTGATACTATATAGAAGATTGTATACAATACCGTTCTTGTTATATAGGGACATCATTATGCTTGGAAAAATAACTAATCCAACTGTTTCTAAGTTTAAGTTTGAAAATAATTTTAATATAATAAATAATATAATAAAGAGTAGTGAGATTATTTTTTTTGTATTTGCCTCTTTCTGTATGAATGAATACAATTCTTTAGAATATTTAGTTGTATTAAATGTTTTCATGATAAATTATTTATAAGTTTGTTAATATTTCAAAGGTATAATTATTTTGTGATTTCACTACTTATGGAGCGTTATTTTTACGTTAATATTTATGGGCATTTTATTCTTAAGTATAGATTTGTATTTTATAATAATTATGAGAACTAGATCCTCTCATTGTGATATTCTTGTTTTACATGAAAATCCAAGAATTTCACAAAGAAAGGACTTAGATTATGATTGATAATGTTTTAAATAATATGTTTTTGTATTACACTTAAATTAAAAGTATATGAAAAGAGATATCAAGTTTGTTAACAGCCTATATTAGATGCATTTCCCCCTCCTTCTGCTGTATACATAATACTTCTGGCATGCGATTTAATAAGAAATCCGCAAAAGTCCCATATATTTTCTAATTTCGGCATTTTATTGCCTCCATATATAGTGGTTAAATCACTATATATTAACTCGTCATATTTTTTTGTGTCCATTGTTTGTATATTTATATTGTTAGTACTAACTCCAATATGCATCAGCTGCATCACCACCTCTTTTTATACTTCTAATGGTTTCACCAGGATGGCATAAAGCATCATAAATTAATCCACCAGCTATTGCTGCTACTACGAATTGTAGAAATCCACCATTGATACAACTCTCTTCTTCCGGAGATAAGTCTTTAAAATATTCATTTTTCATAAACTATAAATTTAGAGTTAAAAATTGATTGACTGAAAAACTTGCAAGATCTTCTGTTTTGTAATGACAAATATAGACGTTTGTTGTGCAATGGAATTGCATTTTTATTGGATTGTTCTTATTATAATGTTAAACTCAAAATCATTAGCATAATAAAAAGTAGATTTTCTACGATTATACTCTATTTCAGCACCAACGTCTTTTAGTTCATCCAATAGATAATACAGTAGGCGGCGGCTGATATGTAGTCGTTTTGCGAACTCATCAGGTGTACCTGTTGCCTCTTTTTGAATAAGAGCATGTATTTGGCAGGCACGATCTATCGTTTTAAATAGTTGCATAATAAATAGTTTACAAGTTAAATCAATCTATCTCATCCACTTGTTCTCTCCACAGGCGTTTGTAGATGCCATCTGCCATCGAGCAAAGTTCTTTATGGGTGCCTGTTTCTACTACTTGGCCTTTATCGATTACGACAATTCTGTCCGCTCTTTTGACTGTGCTTAGACGGTGGGCAATAATCAGGATTGTTTTTCCTTTCCCAGCGAGTGCATCTAATGTTTGTTTTACATACTTTTCGGAGATGGAATCTAAAGAGGAAGTTGCTTCATCGAAAATTAATATGTCCGGTTCTTTGTATAAGGCACGCGCTATGGCAAGCCGCTGGCGTTCTCCGCCTGAAAGTGAAGCACCATGTTCGCCGATATGGGTCATATACCCTTTAGGTAGTTGCTCGATAAATTCTTTTAAGCCTAATTGCTCGATTAAATCCATAATATGCTTCATGTCCGGTTGCAAATCTCCGATGGCTATATTTTCAACAATTGTTCCGGCAAATAACTCAATCTGCTGTGGGACGGTACCGACCCTGCGACGCAGGCTTTGGTTGCTGATTTGTGCAATATCATAACTTCCAATCCGTATTTGTCCGGATTGAATGGGATAAATATGCTGGAGCAAAGAGATAAGCGTCGTTTTGCCGGAACCACTTTCTCCGATAATCGCAGTTGTTTTCCCTTTTTCTATAGTCAGATTCAATGATTCGAACACCTGCTTGCGGGAACCATATCGAAAAGAAACGTTTTCGAACGTGATATCGCCTATCATTTCTGTTTCAAGAGTGATTTTCTGTTCGTCATTCTGTTCCTGTTCGAGGTCCATAATCTGGAACAGGCGGTCTGCTGCTATCATGGCTTCCTGAATTGTCTGGTTGGAAGTGATTAGGGAGCCGATAGGGGATAATACATATCCGATTAAAGAATAGAAAACCATTAATGTGCCGGGTGTCAGTTCCTGGTCGATAACCTGCAAACTGCCAATCCAGAGTACGGCTACGGTAATACCGGTTGAAATGAATTGGATACCTCCCTGTGCGATAATAGCTCCATAAATACTATGGTACGTATTTTTGAGCAAATGCACGAAGCGGCTTTCGGTTTTCAGGTTGGCAAAGTCTTCTATGCCGAAGCGTTTTATGGTGGAAATAGAATGAATCGATTCCACCAACTGGGCTTCCAGGTCGGCACTTCTTTCCATGATATTTCGCTGGTATTTGCGGTTCAGTTTATTGAACAACCAGTAAATGACAAAGAATAACGGTGCCGAAAGCAGTGTAACCAAAGCCAGTTTCCAGGAATAAACAAACATCAGGCAAACGGAGAAGAAAAGAATCATACAGTTTACAACAAGGTCCAATGATACGTTATTGATAAAGTTGCGTATTTTGACTGCATCGTTTACTCTGGAGATAATTTCTCCGACCCGCATGGTATCAAAGAATTGTTGTGGCAACGTGAGCAGGTGTTTATAGTAACCTAATATTAATGCGGCATCTATCCTCTGTCCCGTTTTTAGGGCTAAGATGCTTTTCATGGAACCGATAAACGTGCGTAAGACTAAAATCAGCAGCATGATGATCCCCATCAGGTTTAGCAGGTTGATATTCTTATCGATTAACACATAATCCGTAATTTTTCCAATGTATACGGATGTGGATAATCCTAATATACTATAAATCAACGCTCCGAAAACAGCCTGGAACATCACGCTTTTGTGGGGAGCCAGCAACGACAGGAATTTGCGTGTCATGCTAACCTTCATATTCCCTTGCTTGAATGTCTCTTCCGGTTCCATCAGGACAAGTATGCCCGTCCATTCTTTTTGGAATGCTTCGTTCGTCTTTTTGTGCATCTGTCCGTTTCCCGGATCCATATAGGTGATGTGGGTCTTTGTGACTTTGTAGATAACGACAAAATGTTGGAGCACTTCTTTTACGATGATATGGGCAATGGTCGGTTTGGGTACTACGGATAATGCTTCGAACTGTGCCCTGACCCCTTTGGCGGAGAATCCTAATTTGTTGGCAGCTTCAATTAAGCCAAGAATGTTTGTCCCTTTCTGGTCGGTGAAAGCATATTGACGGATACGTGCTACAGGATATTGTAGTCCGTAATGAGCGCAAATGGAAGCGAGACATGCTGCACCGCAATCTGTTATATCATGCTGTTTGATGCGAATTCCTTTTTTCATACTTTGATTTTTAATTTTTAGCAATTATCCGGTCTGTTTTATATTGTGTAGGATTAGCCCAGTCGTCCATTTTCTGGTAAAGCAGGTCAAACAGGGAACGTTCGGTAATCATGAAATGCGCATTTACGGTCATCCCTTTTTTCAGGTATCCTTTTTTGCCTGTACTTTTCAGGGTAAGATAATTCTTTTCCATCCGGCATTTTATTTTGTAAAAGGAGTTACCCTGGCTGTCTGTCAGAAAGTCGGATGAGATTTCTTTTACCTTTCCGGGGAGTGTACCCCATTCATTGTAATTAAACGATTCGACCTGTATATTGACCGGCATATCGATATGCAGGAAACCGATGTCCCGTGGCGTTACATAAATTTCGAAGCAGAGGGTGGAATCGGGACTGATTACAGCTAAGGATTGTCCTGTCTGGATATTGCTCCCTTTATAAATACCCGAAAACTGATCGACGGTTCCGCTAACCGGACTGCGTACGATATACAGGTCTTTATTCTTTATTTCCTGTTTTTGGTTTGTTTTCATTTCATTATATAAGTTCCGGTATGAATTCTGGTCTGTCCTCCATGTGCTGATTTGACTCTCTTTGAGTGATGCCAGTTCATTTTGGTGGCTTTGGTACTGGAAATAATATTTATCGTATTCTTCTTCCGAAATGACTTTTTTCTCAAATAAAGTCTTATTCCTCAGGTATTCTTTTTTTGCCTGGGCAAGCGTTGTTTCCAACTCGTTTTTCCGGCGGATAAAATAATTGTATTCTTGTTGGCGTACGGGTGAACTGAAAGTAGCAGGGACTTCCCCTTTTGCCAAATAAGCCAGATCGGCAAGATGGGCTTCGTAATCATTCAACCGGTTTGACTGGTAATTTATTTTGTTGTCTGCATTGTTTGTGCGGAAACGGAGCAGGATATCACCCCGGTTCACTTTTTCTCCTTCCCGTACGAAAACTGAATCGATATATTCCGTAACAGCCGATTTGATCTCTGTTTTTTCCGTAACAGGCCTTACGATGCCACTTCCCTGAATGGATATATCCACATATATAAATGGCAGTGCAATCAGGGATATGGTGATTGCTCCTAAAACGGCCCAATAGATTATCTGGGATTTTGTAGTGTGGTGGTAGATGTATGTCTCAATACTGTTCTCTATCCATTCATTCGGCAGTAACATTGCTTATCTTGTTTGATTCGTTTATTCTTCTGACACAAATATATGGATAGAGAAAATTCAAGAAGGTTATGGGTGTGTTATCATTAGGTTAATGGCTTTGCCCTGATTGTTGTATACTAAGTAGAAAAACAAAAATAACAATCATACTGTCATAGGTGGTTTTTAATTATTGAAATACAGTATTATAGCTGTATGATGGTATATGTTTTATCAAACATATCAACTCTCATAATATCCATATTAACTATCATTTTAACATCCGTTGATGTAATTCCCAATGGAAAAGCAGTAAGGACTGCATATATATTTCTATTTGATTGCAGTATGGGCATTGTAAATTCAATTCTTAGTAGATATTGATTCAAGATGAGGAATGCTTTATTGACAGAAGCAACTGTATTTGTTGTCACAATCAGCACATTTATTACCCGATATCCCCATTCCCGTCCTTTCACATCCGGGTGTGGACAGGCGTGGGATGGAGGTCTGGATAGTTGTGAGACCCGGGTCTTGGCAGGAATAGGTGGTTGTTTTGGGAAGGAAAACAATGTTTTTCCAATAAATGGATCTATTGCTTTTGAACTTTTACGTATTATTGGGCAAATATTAAAATAATATTGGTAGGCATAAAGATTTTCTATAATGCCTACCTGATTAAATTAAACAGCATGCCATATGCTTGGTTTGTCTTTATATCCATTTGTTAATTAACTCTTTAATGAAAGGGTATCCATATTTTAAAGCAATAAATACGCTTACTGCAATAAGGATACCGATGATTTCTTTTTTTCTTTTTGATTCCATAATTAATTAAATATATTAACTTTAGTGTTGCTGTTTGAATAAAGGATTGTACTATAGACTTTTATGTCAGATAAGAAATAATGCTTTGTCTATTATGTACTTGATATTATTTTTGTAATCAGGCAAACATATTATATAGTTGTATAAATAAAGATAGTAGAACATAGATAGTTAGAACAACTATTATTTTCTTTTGCTTTTTTACTTTTTGTATTAATTCTTCTTCTGTACTCATGATAGTTTTTATATATAATGGATAAATTATTTGTATCCATAAGAGTTATTAAAAGCGGATTCAGTACTTCCTCCGTATGTTCTATAAGATGTTCATGGAAACTCTGTCAGTAGCATTAGCTATGAGCCAACTTTAGATGAGCCGGATTTGTTGTTCTATTTTAATTGTTTAGATATAAATAGATAAATCAGCAAACTTCCAAATCCGCTAATGAATGGAATGAAAAAATGGATGATTGTCTTTTCTCCATAAAAGCAGAATGAGATAAGGCTAACGATAATGACCAGTGTAAGTCTGGCATAGATATTTTTCTGTACTCCCAGTGAAAGAAGAAATATTAGTACTGGGAAGAATATCAAGCCAACTAAATTATAGTCATGATGCTGGTATTCACTTGACATCATACCTGCTAATCCGATAAGTGCAATCCACTGGATAGGACCGGATTTTTTTTCAGTTACATTTAAACTTTTGCTTAAAGTGTTGTCTCTCATAAAAATACATTTTAATTATTAGATTCTATTCCTCGCGATGACCAAGATAGAGAGTGTTCATCGTGTTTGTGGGTAAAGATATTGATAATAGAAGAACTATCAGTTATTGGAATGTTATCATTAGGTTAATATTTTTTGTACGGTAGATGTGATTGATTCTGAGGTGAGTTGAATGATCTGGATAGTGTTTGAATGCTTTATATTGTCTTATCTTATGAATAAATAATGAAGTGAAATCTCAAAAGCCCTTGTCTAACTTTTGGAGTTCACTTCATATTTAGAGCATTTATATAAGTATATAGTTGATCTGATATTAGTTATTCTTTTTCTTTGTTTTTGTATTGTACCAGATGCAAAAAAGGGCAACTAAAAGAAGTACTCCAACTATAATATTTTTTATAATATAAGATATTGACAAGAAACTATCTGATGCAATTGAAGATGTTATAAAAATAGCTACTATAGGTAGATATATTGCTGCCTTTTTCATATTATTATATTTTATAGATTAGTCTTTCCCCAAATCATAGCAAAATTGAGCAGCCCAGCATATATATCCTAAAATGAGTGCTCCTATTTCAATAGCACCTCCTCCATTGATATTTACAAGCTCTTCTTCTTTTAATGTTGTAATTTTGTTATTGTCCATGAGTAATTAATTTTGCATTGTTCCTAATGTGTAAAAACCAACTCCAACAATACCTAATAAACAGTAGGCAGCTAAGGCTTCTTGCCATTGCCATGGTCCACCTCCATTAATATCATGTATTTCTTTTAAATTTAATTCGACTATTTGTTCTTGATTTCTCATAATAATTGTTTTTTAGTTGTTGAACTTTTTTATTAAAAAGGTAATCTGTATTCAGGAGTTACTCCGTCTAATATTAAGTCAATAATCTGACCTATTAAACTTCCAATACTACCACCATTCATTTCCATACATTCTTTTTCTGTTAACTCTTTCATGATTTTGTGATTTAAATTAGACATAAAAAATTATTTGATTCTAATATTTTATATTGTAAAATTTACTCGATGATAGTTTTAATGACAGGAACTCCATTAATGAATATTGTTACAATTCTAACACTTCCTCCATTGATACTTATTACTTCTTTTTGATTCAGTTCTTTGAATGTTTGTTTTTTTGTTTTCATAATGATTCTTTTTAGTTATAGAATATCTTTATTTGATATTACAAAAATAGTTAAGTGGGATATATGATTAGGTTATAGGAATGTTATATAATATTGCCAAAATGTTATTATATTTGCTGCAAATAGAAATATATATGAAAATCCGATATATAAGGCTTATAACAATATTAGGGCTGATTGCTATAGTATTATTGCAAATGGTATGGTTGTGTAGAACATATTCATTGCTTCAAGAAGATATTACAAATAAAAGTTATCGTGCACTTCAAAATGCAGTAGCATTAGAATCTGTTCATCGCTTAGAACAAATGGGAGAAAATCCTGATATGCCGAAGGAAATAATAGGAGGGGCAATAGCTGAAGAAGGAGAAATTATCGACCAATCTGTTTATTATCAGGATATTCTATTGAATTTTGGATATCCGATGTCTTTTAGTGATTTAGATAGTATATATGCTTCTAAGTTAGAAAAAGAAGAAATCCATACAGATTTTGTATTGAATCGTATTAATGTGAAAGATAAGTCTGTTCTCCAATCTACAGATTCTTTATGGAAATCAAATTGGGCGTCTGTTGAAATACCAGTGGTTCCTGTTCGTATGGATGGTTCCGAAGGTATACAAGCTATTTTGTTAAATCCTTATTGGACTATTTTTAGGCGTTTGGGGCTATTGTTGATAGCTACAGCCTTAATGATGTTGTTTGTTGCTGCTTGTATTATTTACCAGATACGTATTATTGCCAGGCAGAACCGGATTGCAAAAATGCGGAAAGATTTCTCATCTGCAATGATTCATGATATGAAGACACCGCTAAGTTCTATTCAGATGGGAATACGTATTTTGCAGAGTGGCAAGTTGGAAGATAAACCGGAGAAAAAGGAAAAACACTTCAGGATAATAGAAGAAGAAGCCGAGCATTTATTGGATTTGACAAATAAAGTACTTACCATCTCTAAAATGGAAACGGGTAAATTGGATTTGAATAAGGAACAATTTGACATTACTCCGTTATTGTTGGATTTAAAAGAAAAATTTATTGCTAAAACAAAGAAATCTGTTATATTTGCGATAGACGTTCAAAACAAAGAAATCTGGGGTGATAAAGAATATTTGAAAGAAGCGGTTAGCAATTTAATAGATAACGCGATTAAATATTCAGGAGAAACAGTACATATCGATATTTTAGTTCGCTCTGAGGGAGCATATACTTTAATACGTGTGAAAGATGATGGTTTTGGTATTTCGCATGAAAATCAAAAAAAGATATTTGAGAAATTTGAACGTGCCTCCGCTGCAGGAAGAAGTAGTAAAGGTGGAGCTACGGGATTTGGCCTGGGACTGAATTTTGTACAGGGGATAGTAGAGACCCATCAGGGTAAAGTTCAATTGGATAGTATTGAAGGTGAGTTCAGTGAATTTACATTATATATACCTAACTTAATCAAAGATATATGACTAAATTATTATTAGTAGAAGATGACGCCAATCTTTGTTATATGATTCAGAGTGGTCTGGAAGATGTGATAGGAGACTACGAAGTGATAGTCGCTGCTAATGGTCTGGAAGGACTGGCTGCTTACCGGGCTAATAAGCCGGATGTGATTGTTACGGATGTGGAAATGCCGGAAATGAACGGCTTTGAAATGGTAGAAAAAATTCGTGAAACAGATGGTGATATTCCTATTTTATTCGCTTCGGCTGTACAAACCCCTAAAAGTGTGACTTCCGCTTATCTGTTGGGGGGAAATAATTATATAAAGAAGCCTTTTAGCCCGGAAGAACTGAATGCGCATATAAAAGCAATTCTGAAATTGAAAGAGGGTAGCCGTTTCAGGAATGAAACAAATTGCTATAAGTTAGGACGGTTTGAATTGGACGCTGCACATGCTATCCTGGAGAATGAGAATGGAGAGCGCGTAGTTTTAACGGCACGGGAGGCGGGTATCCTTCAGCTATTATGTGAGAATAAAGGTCAGGTCGTAAAGCGGGAATCCATATTAAGCCGTTATTGGAATACGGAAGAGGATTATTTTGCATCCAGAAGCTTGGACGTTTTCATTTCTAAATTACGAAAGCATCTGGCCGCCGAACCGTCTGTAAAAATAAAGACCGTAAAAGGGGTCGGACTGATGCTTGTAATTGAATAGTTTGTCCGTTATTTATTATCCTTGCATATCTTAGTAGTTTGTATGCTGTTGCAGAAACTTCTGTAAAACCTGTGCATGGTTTCGTACAGGCTCTTTAGAAGCATATAGCAGGGTTACCGTATCGTAGGATTTTATCAGGTCAAGGAATATATGTGCAGCATCGGAATTTTCCAGTTCTTTTGTATAGAGTGTAGCGAACTCGTCCCAATGCGCTTTCTGGTCTTCATGAAACCAATTTCTTAACTGGGATGAAGGAGTAATATCTTTTTCCCAGACATCATATTTTAAATGTTCTTTTTTCATGCCGCGGGGCCATAAGCGGTCTACTAATACACGGTATCCGTCATTCTTTTCAGGTTCCTCATATACCCGTTTGATTTTTATCTGAGTCATAACTGCTTCCTTTTTTGATTTTGATATTTTACAGTCCGTTTATTAAAGATACAAATCAGTTGTTCATAAAGTTTTAGTGGTTATGATTATTTATAAAAAGGTTTATGGCCTGGGATATTTACCCTTATGATGGAAAATACATATCTTTGTAACAAAACGAACAAAACTAATGGATATATTAAACAATTGGATTAGCTCTGTAAATGACATTCTCTGGTCGTATATATTGATAATTATGCTTTTAGGCTGTGCGGTGTGGTTTACATTGAAAACACGTTTTGTACAGTTCCGCATGATTCGGGAAATGGTTCGATTGCTTGGAGATTCTACAGGGAATAATGAAGGGGGAAAACATATCTCTTCCTTTCAGGCATTTGCTGTCTCTCTTGCCAGTCGTGTCGGTACGGGAAACCTTGCAGGTGTAGCGACCGCTATTGCTATAGGAGGGCCGGGGGCTGTGTTCTGGATGTGGATTATTGCCTTGCTGGGAGCATCGAGCGCATTCGTTGAATCCACTTTGGCACAGTTATATAAAAGGAAAGGGAAAGATTCTTTTATAGGCGGTCCTGCCTACTATATGGAACGGGGGTTGGGGCTACGGTGGATGGGGGTATTATTTGCCGTACTCATTTCCGTCACTTTCGGTTTTGCTTTTAATTCCGTACAAAGTAATACGATTTGTGCCGCATGGGAAGAAGCTTTCGGTATAGACCATACTATCTTTGGGGGGCTGTTGACCGGATTTACTATTCTGGTTATTTTTGGGGGCATTCAGCGAATTGCCAAGGTGAGTAGTATCATTGTGCCGGTTATGGCACTTGGTTATGTGGCACTGGCTTTAGGTGTCGTTTTGTTTAATATACGCGAATTGCCGGCGGTGTTTGATTTGATTGTCGAGAATGCTTTCGGTTGGCAACAGGCTATAGGCGGCGGTTTGGGAGCTGCATTGATGCAAGGCATTAAACGAGGATTGTTCAGCAATGAGGCCGGTATGGGGTCGGCACCGAACGTGGCCGCGACAGCCCATGTATCACATCCGGTTAAACAAGGGCTTATTCAAACTTTGGGAGTCTTTACAGATACTTTAATTATTTGTACCTGTACGGCTTTTATCATTCTTTTTAGCGGGGTGCCTCTTGACGGTTCTGTAAGCGGAGTCCAACTAACGCAGCAAGCTTTGGTAAATGAGGTGGGTAGTACCGGGAGTGTTTTTGTTGCTGTGGCTATTTTGCTTTTTGCATTTAGCAGTATCATCGGCAATTATTATTATGGAGAGGCTAATATCCGGTTTGTGACACAGAACAAGGGAGTTTTGTTTGTTTACCGTCTGCTGGTTGGAGGTATGGTTATGTTTGGCGCATTGGCAAGCCTTGACCTTGCCTGGGGGCTGGCAGATATTACAATGGGATTGATGACGGTTTGTAACCTGGTAGCAATTTCCCTATTAAGCCGGCAGGCATTTTTATTGCTGAGTGATTATCTTTCTCAGAAACGGAAAGGTATAAAGAGTCCTGTCTTTGACAAAAATAGTCTTCCGGAACTGAAAGATAAGATAGAATGTTGGTAAGATTAATTTAGCAGTATAATGATGGCAGAACCTGCTACCATGATTACCGATCCCAGCAGCTTTTTGCGTATATCCTGTTCTTTGAATATCCGGTAGCCGAGAAATATACTGACAATTGTAGATAATTGGAACAGGGCGAGCGCATAACCTACATTCATGCGGTCGAAAACAAAGTTGGTCGTGTATTGCATAGTTCCAATGCAAACCACCAGCCAACCGTATAGAGGCAAATCTTTTACTTTTATTCTTTTGAATTCTTTTTTTACTTGTATTCTGAAAAGGAGTAGAAGGAGAAAGGAGAAAAATGCCCCGAACCAGCACCAAACAATGAAAGAGATAGTTGTAGAGGAATATAGGATAACTTTCTTGATGAAGATTGCCTCTATGGCTGTCAGTACCATCGCAAATAAACGATATCTGATTTCTTTGTTTCTTAATAAGGCAAAAGAGAAGCGCTCTGCCATAGTGTCCAGTACAAAATAACTTCCGCAAATAATTAGTACAATGCCTGTAATTCCCCATATATTCGGTATTTCGTGCAGCAGGAGGATACCTGCAATAATTCCGACGACCGATTTGTAGGAGTTGACAGGTCCTAATATGGATAAATCCCCTCCCTGTAATGCTTTTACCAGGAACCCGTTGCCTGTTGCACCAAAGACGCCGGCAATCACGCAATAATACCAGAAAGAAGAGGGCAGGCTACCCCAGTCAGTCTGCATGCCCGGTATAATACAGAGCAGGCTCAAAAGGAAAAAAGTCATGAAATTGACCACCATAGGATGGTTATATCTTCCCGTAAGTTTTTTTTGGAATACGTTTCCGATAGGATTGGAAAAAATACGTAGTGCGATTGCAATGGCAGTGAATAGCATATATTGTTAACTGGAAAAGTTTCTGTTACAAAGTTAATAGAATAATGTGATAAATACAGGCTAAATTGTTTGAAAAGAAAGTGCAGGGATAAAACAAGTTTGTTCGTTTGGAATTTTATTAAAAAAGAATTGACATTTGTTTATCTGATTTAACAACTTCTTGTCTGCTCTATTTAAGCATTGATTTTCTATCTGTGTTTGAAAAATAATAAGTTTTATAAATCTAAACGATCAATAATGTCAGTTGTGAAGCGTTACCTTTTGTCTTATATTTGTTTCGTTTTAGTACTGAGTATAAATATTCTGCGGGTTTTTACTCTTGTGCGGAGTGTTATACAAAAAGGCTAAATCTTTAAAGTATAGGGTTGATTCACGGATGTATTCTCTGTGGGTGTAGAGAGAATATGTCCCGTTTTTATTAAGTATTGGGTATAATTTACGAGAAGGAAGAGCTTAAATTTGAAAGGAGATGAACGAAAATACCAAACAAATTTGGTATGCTGTACGAACGCTTAACTGTAAAGAAAAAAGATTGGGAGAATATCTGGCCAGGAACAATTTAAAATACTTTATTCCGATGTGCTATAAAGAAAGAACCGACTGGAGTGGTAAAAAATCCTGTAAATTGGTTCCCGCTGTCCATAACTTAGTATTTCTAATGAAAACAATGGATGATAAAACATTGAAAGCACTGGTAGATAATAGCCCGGTCCCATTTCTGTTATTGCGTCATCATGATACCAAGCAACTTTGTGAAATCAAAGAACATGAGATGGTGGAGCTCCGTGCCATTTGTGATCCTGAGTATAAAGGAACGATTTATGTTGATATTTCCGAAGTGGGGACGACTTCCGGAACGCTTGTCCGTGTCAAGCATGGAGCATTTAAAGGATTGACAGGCAAACTTACGCGATATAGGGGTAAATATTACATAGTTGTTACTATTATTTCATTAGGGGTAATGATTCATATACCAAGATGGTATTGTGAGAAACTTGAATAATATTCTTTCCAACAATAAGTTTTTTTATCCCTGCCTATACTTTCAGCCTTTGGCTTATTGAAAATAAGATTTCCTTCCGAATATGATTGACGGTACGGGTTATTGTAAAATAGTTAGAAATAAGTAGGATTAAAAAATGTAATGCAAAATATTTTGATTTTTTATTCAGAGTATATGCCTTATACTCACGTTGTAGTTCTGGAACTTGTGAAACTTAAATATTGTGTACATGTTGTCCGAAGGACAGAGGGGAACGAAACTCCCTATGTCGCTAAGGAAACGAAAGGTATTTGCTTTTATTCCCGTTCCGAATATAATTCAGTAGATAAATTGTTGCAGCTATATCATGAAGTAGAGCCAGTATTGATATTGACTTCTGGTTGGATGGATGCCTTGTATAATAAAACATGTAAGCAATTAAAATCAAATACAGAAATTCCCATTATAGCGGGAAGTGATACTCAATTCAGAGGAAAGTCCCAATGGATAAATGTATTATTGTCTCCTTTCAGGCATAGAAAGTGGTTTACTCATCTTTTTGTTGCTGGAATTTGGCAATATGGATATGCCAGGCGACTGGGCTTTAAGAAAGAGTCTATTTTAATTTCTAATCTATCTGCGGATGTTGAGCTTTTTCAGCAGGTAGATATTGCGGCAAAAGAAAAAAACTATCCAAAGAATTTATTGTTTATCGGGCGATACAACTCAGTTAAAGGCTTGATTCCTCTTATGAAAGCCTGGGATTCGATTGAAGATAAGCAGGGATGGAAGCTCACTTTAGTCGGAAATGGCCCTTTGAAGAAGAAACTATCCCGATATGATGTAGAACTTCTTGATTTTAGAAGACAGGAAGAGCTAATGGAGATTACACAAAATGCAGGTTGTTTAATCCTTCCTTCCTCATTTGAACCCTGGGCTTTGGTTTTACATGAAGCTTCTGCTGCAGGACTTCCTATTATTGCTTCGGATATTTGTGGAGCAGTTCCTTATTTTGTTATCAATGGCTATAATGGCTATACGTTTAGTCATAAACGTAAGGATGATTTGAAGAAAAAAATAGAAAAGGTGATAAATATGAAAGAACAGGAACTTGTAGAGTGGAGCCTAAATAGCCGGAAGCTATCTTCCCGTATAACTCCCGAGATAGTGGCAAAAACATTAGTAAGTATTCGATATTAGCTTTATCCCATTTAATTAACCAATGTAAAATAAATTTATATTTACATACTGTTATGTTGAAATTTATATCTTACATCGTATTGTTAGGTATCTCATTTTATTTATTTTTTAATGCCGGAGAAAGCAATAGTCTTTTTATTGAATTAGAATTTTTGGTTATTTCTTTATTTTCTGTTTTTAGGCTTTACAAAGATGAAAATTTACCTTATTCATTGCAAAAAGTTTTCTATCTCTTTTCTTTTTTCTTTTTCGGTATAGCCCCGTGGTTGCAATTTAGAAAGGGGGTGAAAATATGGACGTTAGAACCTTTAATTCCGGATGATTATTGGGTTACTAATTTTTATATATTGGTTTTTATTTTTTTATTTGCTTTGATATACGATTTATGTCGGGGGAGAAATTTATATTATCGGGAATTTGTCTATCGTGAAAAATATGCTTTTTCAATAAAGGGGGGACTGGTTTTATCTCTTGTGTCTCTATCTGTTTTATATGTATATTTATATATAAATAAGTTTAATCTTTTTTCTTTGTTTTTACGAGGAGGAGAACTGATAGCGGATTCCCAACTTTCTAATATGACTCTATGGTTGATAATAGAGGTCATCTTAAGACCAATTCCTATTTTTATTGCGCTATTTTATCATTTATCTAAAAATAAGAATCTTGGGGTAGAAGTTTTTTTGTTTTTGATAGGGATAATTATGGCTTTTCCCACTGCTATTGCCCGTTATCAGGTTGCTGTTTTATATATCCCAATTGTGATATTATTAATACCGTTCTTATCAAAGAAAAATATTTTTGTTACATCCGTGATTACAGGAATACTAATCTTTTTTCCATTTTTGAACCAATTCCGTAATTATAAGATTGGAAAAAATCTATCCTTAAGTCCTGATTTTTCAATGTTCCTAGAAGGACATTTTGATGCTTATCAGAATTTTTTGTTAGTATTGAAGCATGATATTGTAACGTATGGAAAACAGCTATTAGGAGTTTTTGTATTTTTTGTCCCTCGCTCTTTATGGGAGGAAAAACCTACAGGGAGTGGTTTTTTTTTGAGTGAAAAATTGAATCTTTCATTTTCAAATATATCAATGACATTTCCTGCAGAAGGTTATATAAATGCCGGTTTTGTCGGATTCATTCTTTTTGTTGTTGTTGTTTCTGTTTTCTGTTCAAGAGTAGATACTGTTTTTTGGAGTAAAGGAGAAAGAACTATAACGGGTACAATGCAGTATCTGGTTTTACTTGGTATGACATTTTTTATATTGCGGGGCGATTTACAAAGTTCATTTGCCTATTTGATAGGAATTCTTTTTTCCATTTACGTGGTAAGATTTTTAATAGAAAAATTAAGTCTTTAATATATCATTTTATTAATCTATGCCGACTATTCTTCAAATCAATACTGTTATTAATACAACCTCAATAGGTAGAATTGCCGAAGAAATAGGGCAATTAGTCATATCTAAAGGCTGGAGGAGTTTGATAGCCTATGGAAGAAGACCCAGACAAAGTCAATCGGAATTAATCAGAGTGGGAACAAATTGGGATAATTTATTGCATGGATTGGCAACCCGTTTTTTTGATCGACATGGTTTAGCTTCCCGGCAGGCAACAAGAGAGTTGGTTAAACAAATTGAACTTATAAAACCGGATTTGATTCATTTGCATAATATTCATGGGTATTATTTAAACTATCCTCTTCTGTTTGAATATCTGTCGCGGATAAATATTCCGGTTGTTTGGACTTTACATGATTGTTGGGCTGTAACTGGCCATTGTTCTTATTTTTCTTTTATTAATTGTAACCGCTGGAAACAGCAATGTTATGATTGTCCACAGAAAAAAAGCTATCCTTCTAGCTTTTTATTCGATTGTTCGAAAGAAAACTATATCAAAAAGCGGAATGCTTTTACTTTACCGGATAATCTGACGATAGTGTGTGTTTCTGATTGGCTGCAAGGAGTAATGAAGGAATCTTACTTGAGTAAATATCCTATTCTTCGTATTTATAACGGGATTGATTTAGACCTATTTACTCCTGGGGAAAAGAGAAGTAAAAAACTGAAAATAACTTTGTTGGGTATTGCTAATGTCTGGGATAGCAGAAAAGGATTGACTGATTTTTTTCATTTAAGGGAGCTATTACCTAAAGATAATTACGATATTGTTTTAGTTGGATTATCGAAATCCCAGTTACGACATTTGCCGGAAGGCATTAAAGGTATTAGCCGAACAGAAAATATACAACGACTGGTTGACTTGTATCGGGATGCGACAATTTTTGTAAATCTTACCAAAGAGGATTGTTTCCCTACAACTAACCTGGAGGCCTTAGCTTGTGGAATACCTGTTATAACTTATAAAACAGGAGGAAGCATTGAAGCTGTTGATTCGGAAACAGGAATAATTGTTGACCAAGGCGACTTAAATGGAATAATTGACGCAATCAGAGAATTATCTCAAAGAGACCAGGTCCGGTTATCCCGGGATTGTAGACAACGTGCAATTAATTATTATAATAAGAAAGAACGATTTCAGGAATATTTTGATTTGTATACGATGTTGATAAAGGAATAAAAGGAGAGAACCTTACTAACGAAGATAATTAACCCGAAGTTAAAACCAATTGAAAAAATGAAGATTAGTATTATAACTGTAACCTACAACAGTGCACATACTATTAGAGATACAATAGAAAGTGTACTGAACCAAACGTATAAAAATATAGAATATATTATTGTAGATGGGAAAAGCAATGATGAAACTCTGGAAGTAGTGCAAGAATATGAATCCCGGTTTGGCGGACGTATGATTTGTTTGAGTGATCCGGATGAAGGCATTTATGATGCAATGAATAAAGGAATATTGCGTTCTACCGGTGAGGTAATAGGTATTTTGAATTCCGATGATTTTTTCACATCAGATAAAGTGATAGAAAAGGTTGTACATAAGCTCTCCACTTGCCAGGCTGATGCGGTATATGGAGATATTCATTTTGTCGAACCTTCAAATTTGAAGAAGTGTGTGCGTTATTATTCTTCTAAAATATTTAAACCGGAATTAATGCGTTTAGGATTTATGCCTGCACATCCGTCTTGCTATATTAAGAGACATTGTTTTACAAGTACCGGATTATATAATACTCAATACAAAATAGGGGCTGACTTTGAGTTTCTTCTAAGGTTGATCGTATTGAAAAAGTATAAGTTCGTATATATGCCGATAGACTTTGTTACGATGCGTATCGGTGGGCTCAGTACAAGAGGTATGAATAGTCTGGCTTTAATTATGAAAGAACATCAAAAAGCTCTTAAAGAAAATGGATTATATTCAAACCTATTCTTTTTAAGCCTGAGATACTTTTATAAAGTATTTGAATTGTTATCTTTTTTCTGGGATAAGAAACCTTTTTGTGAAACAAGATATAGTGCAGTAAAATGATAGATTTTTTTGATAGACTGTATGCTGGAATCCGGATACGTAATCCGTATCTTCGTAAACTTCGTTATTATGCTTTTTTACAAAGGTGTGTATTGGGGATTTCTGATAGGTTATTGCCTGTTTTTTTACGGCAAACCCAGGACAATCCTGCATACTGTTTGCCCCCTGTAAAAAAAAATGAAGGGAGAATTATCGTTTCATTTACATCTTTTCCTAAACGTATCGGGAAAGTCTGGATGGTAGTAGAATCAATATTACGACAACGAAAAAAGCCGGATATGATTATTCTTTGGCTTTCCCGAAAGCAATTCCCGTCTATTGGTACTCTCCCTGATTCTTTACTTGAGCAAAGAAAAAGAGGGCTTAAAATTGAACTGAGGGACGGGGAGGATATCCGTTCGCATAAAAAGTTTTATTATGCGATGCAGGAATATCCGGATGACATGATTATCACGATCGATGATGATGTATATTATCGTTCGGACACGATAGAACTATTGTATCAGTCTCATTTGAAATATCCACAGGATGTTTGTGCCAATCTAACCCGGGTACTAAAATTCCGGAGTGATAAACTTGCTTTGTATGATGAATGGCCTTGGGGACATGAAACAGATAATCATTTAATGTCCTCGCAGATTGGGCAAGGCGGGGTCCTTTATCCGCCTAATGTTTTATATGAAGATGTGTTGAATTTAGAGCTTTTGTTAAAGTTGGCACCTTTAGCTGACGATATGTGGTTGTTTGCTATGGGGCGGTTACGAAATACGCATGTAATATATACAGGTACCCGATGGACTAATTTAGCAATACCTTTTACTAACAACGAGGCCCTTTCTGATATAAATGACGGATTGCATTATAATGACAAACAAATTGATGCTATACGAACTTACTATATGGATAAATTGGGCATAGATCCGTTTGCTGAATTTGCCATTGATTGATATGTTGATAGACTATTTTGACAACTTGTATTCACTGATTAAAAATCGTAGTGGGCTATTAGAGAAGGTCCGGTATTATTCCCTATTGCGTAATATTGTCAGAATAATAGCGAATCTGATTTTACCTGTATATTTTCGTTGTACACAAAATAATCCTGCTTATAGCTTGCTTGAGACAACTCGAACGCGGGGACGGGTAATTATTTCGTTTACTTCATTTCCTAAACGTATTCATAAAGTGTGGTTGGTTGTGGAGTCGATATTAAGACAGCAAATGAGGCCGGATATGATCATTCTCTGGCTTTCCAGAGAGCAATTTGCTTCTATTGAGATTCTTCCTGTTTCTTTATTACGTTTGCAAGACAGAGGGTTGCAGATACGATTGTGCAGTGGCGATATCCGTTCGCATAAAAAGTATTACTATGCGATGCAAGAATATCCGGACGATATTATTATTACAATTGATGATGATATTATGTATAGTTCGGAAATAATCACTTTGCTGTATCAAACCCATCTGAAAAATCCATCTTGTATTTGCGCCAATTATGCTGTCATTCCACGTTATTATAAAAATAAGTTACTTTCTTATGAAACCTGGCCCGGATGTTATAAAGTAGATGCTTCGGAGCATTGTTTTATATCTCAGGTTGGATTTGGAGGAGTCCTTTATCCTCCAGGTTCTTTACATCCGGATGTTCTGAAAATCGAGCTAGCTCTTCACTTAACTCCTCTTGCTGATGATCTCTGGTTATATGCTATGGCACGTTTGCAATATACTCCGGTCGTTTATACACAAAAGAGATGGATATTTTTACCAATTGTTTATTTGAATAATGTCCGCCTCACAGATATAAATGATGGTGAAGGGTTTAATGATAAACAAATAGCTGCAGTCAGGAGATATTATTTAAAAGAAATAGGAAGGGACCCTTTTGCCCGTTAAGGATATTTCATGTGTATTTTGTTAGAACTTATATTTCACCTTTAACAGAAATTCTCTCGGGCGGATATTCACCCATGAGGTGTAGCTTGCCGTAGCTGCATATTGCGTGTACCGGTATTCTTTTTTATTGAGCAGGTTGGTTGCATCGGCGGCCAGTTGCCATTTGCCTGTTTTCCAACAGAGGGCAATGTTTGCAAAAAATGCATCTACTGCATTATCCCGGCTGATGTCGTTGTGATAATGGTCGATGGAAAGGCGGAGTTCCACCGGTGACAGTTCGTAAGCTATCTGTAATTTCTGTATCACGTTTAGCAGAGGGCTGAGGCGGGTTTCACTCCCGATGCGGGAGCCGCCGTAATAGATGGTGGACTGGTAGCCGATTTCCAATAACCGTGTCGGAGTCCAGATGATTTTCGGTTCATATTGCATATAATCCGAACGGAAGGGCAGGCGTGCGCCATTGCTGAGTTGTTCGGCTTCATTTCGTCCAAGCAGGTAGGAAAGAGAAAGTTTCAGGCCCCAGTCGTAAAAACCTTTTGAGAGAGTGCCGTTGATGGACCAGGCATAGGAATCGTTTTCTTCCGGATGGGAGATAAGTGACACGATATCCCCTTCAATCTGTTGTTCGTAAATCCGGTTTGACCAGTTACGGGAATGATTCAGGGAAAGGGTCAGAAAGAATTCGCGCACCGTACTTTTATATTCACCATACAAAGCGTATGATTGTTTACGCTCTACCGGCAATATGCCATTGCTTACTATCCGGTTCCGGAAACTGGTGCGGTAAGGAGAGGCATATAGATTCGTAATGTCCCCATATGATTCCTTATATCCGGCACGGGCGGAAAAACGCCAGGCATAATTCACTTTATAATTAATATATAAGGAGGGACTAAGTGCCGGATGTGAGAAACCTGCCTCTGGGACAGTAGTCCACCGGAACGGAAGGTTCAGTGAAATATTCCATTTAGGCAGATTCCACTGGTAGTTGGGGATTGCCGATACACCCATCCCGTTATGCAGGTTGTTTATATCTCCGGTAACTTCTGCCGTATACCGTTGTGTCCATGTACCCTTCTTCCGAAGAAAAGAGAAAGAGTGGTCCGCATACAGTTGGCGAAAGTCCATTTGGTTGGTATAGTTATCTATCCTGATCTGTGCCGGGCGGCTGTGGTAGCGGATGAGCGAACGAACTTCCAGGGTATATTTATTATGAGTCCAAAGGCATTGCAGGTGATTCTTTATTCCAAGGTCCGGTGTTTGTATCCGTTGGATGATTTCCCGGTCGCTTAAGATGCGGGATAAACCGTTTTCCCAGTTTCCTGACAAATCGAAATGGTTTGTCAGGAAATGTTCTTCGGTGTTATTTTCAAGGTTTGCCGTAAATTCGGCACGGTCGCTCCGGATATGGGTATTGTTTTGTTCCTCCAGAGTAAGCGTATCCTTTGTCTGGTAATAACGGGAAATATTGCCTCTTTCCTGGCTTTGTAAATCGTGCATATAGTTTGCATTCAACCGCAGTTGGGTCGTTTCGTTCAGTTTATATAAACGGTTGGCAGACAGTGTATGCACTTCGTTGAATAAAGACCGTTCCTTTTTCAAGGGTGTATTCAAGGATATTTGTTCAAGGAAGGAAGGGAGTTGAGGACCGTTCTTTTTTTCTGTTTCCGATGTTTGAAAAAGCGTTTGTTCTTCTGTTATATCTTTTCCTGTATTGTTTCCTTTGTAAAAATAGGCTGACTGGCTTTTGCGGCTTAGTTGCATGGCATTCAGCGTACCGGACCAGAGCAGCGGGGAGGCTCCTATTCCTCCTTCGAGACTAACCAGCCAGCGGTCGCGGAACTGAGGTTTTAGTTTTAGATTGAGGGCTATGTCTTCCGTAGATACTTTTTTGTTGAGGATACGTATCGGTTGATGGTTTTCCAAGACTTGTACAGTCTCTACCGCATCAGCTTGCAGGTTATTGCTGATTTGTCCGTACCGCCCGTCCGTCAGGTCCATACCTTCCACATAAAAACGACTAATATCCTTTCCATTATATGAAATCTTTCCGGCATCATCTACCTGGATGCCCGGCAATCGTTTTAGTACATCTTTTATGGATTCGTCTTTGGGGGATATGAAGCGGGAAATATCGTAATTGATAGTATCCCGCCTTCCGTATACTCTGCCGGGACGAATCTCCACTTCTTTCAGGCTGAAAACTTCGGGGGATAAGCGGAAGTGCAATTCTTTCCCGGAAGATACCGGCTGCTCCATCGTGCGGTATCCCAGTGAGGAGACGCGGACTGTCAGCGAATCATCGATGTATGTAGCAGGAAGAACGAAATGCCCTTCGCTGTCTGTCAGCGTATAATTAAGAGGCAATCCGTTGCCGGTTTTTAATAATTGTACTGTGGCGGCATCGACAGGTATATTTTTTTCTGTATCTGTAACGATCCCTTTTATTCGTATTTGTGCTTGGAGATGAAAGGCGATAAAACAAAGCATATAAGAGAGTAGCAATCGTTTCATTGTATGATTGTGTAAATGGTATGTGATCCTTTTGCGAGTTTCATGCCTTGATACTTTTTGTTTCAAATCTTGAAACAGTTTTGGAACTGTATCCTTTTTTAATCAGATAAAGGTTTATTCCCGTTCAATCGGATTATAAGGCATATTTTTCGGGTGGTAAGGTTGTCCGTCTTCTCCGGTTACCGTCACTTTCATGCCGGGGGATGTTTCAGCCAGATAACCTATGGGGTCGGCAGCATAACGCTTATATATTTTTTGTAAATCTTTCCGCGAGACAGGTTCATATCCGGATCCGGTGAATTGTATCATTTCTTCTTTATGGCTTTTTTCTATGCCGGAACAGGTAAAGGTATAATGCTTCTGGCTGTCGGAGGCTTTCAATATCAAGCCGGGTAGTCCTTGCAGTTTCCAGGGACCTTCGCTTCGAGGTATCTCTGTGGTGTACCATGCTTCATACTCTCTTCCCCGGAAATGGCAGGTGGCTTTCCTGCAAGAATAGGAAAGGAGGGTCGTGGTATCGGGTAATAAAGTCCATTCGGGAAGTTCTGTCGGTTCTTCGCAAAGGAAACGGCTTACAGCGAGTTGGTCGAGCAGCGTTGTTTTTCCGGCAGGATAATTCTTGTATATCCGGTAATTGATAGTGCCTCCTCCCTGTTTTAAATGTTCGGAGATGACTTCTTGTGAAGCGCCTGCTGCCTTGTCTGCCTCCACCAGCGAGTCCATATGGAAAAGGGAGTAACTGTAATAGACGGAACTTTTAGTGCCGACTTTCAGCATCATCGCTTCTTCTATCCGGTTTTCAGGAGTTAAGGTATCGCTGACAAAAGAAGTTTGGTATTGCACGGTAAACAATAGTTTGTCTATCGGCTTGGCTTCGAGTACTTCGTTGAGGTTGTACACACGGATGTTTAACTGTGCAATTGCCGAAAGCGTACACAGGAAAAAGAATGTAGTGAATGCCAGTCGTTTCATATCGGTTCTGTTTTATAGTTCTTTGCTGCAAATATACCGGGCAGGAAAGATGTGGAAGGAAAAAAGTTATTACTGAAATATTACGACAGCCAAATATTACTGTTTTATTATTCCGGTAGAAAAAGAACCTTTTTAACTTTGTCTGAAAAAAGAGACGGATGGAAAAACGAATACGGTTCATCTACTTATTGTCTTTGCTGGCTGCATTGGCTGCGATAGGGGTACAAGGATATTGGTTGTATAACCAGTTCGGATATGAGATGCTGCGGTATGGGGAACGTGTGGCTGAAAAAGTAAAGGAAATAGGGAATGATGAATTCGGGATACGGCGGCGGGTGGCATTGGGTACGAAAGTAACCTATATTCTCGACCGGAATGTGGAACACAAGGCGTTTTCCGATAAAGAACGTTCTTCCCGCAGTTCTGCCGGATTTCAATTTATGCTAAAAGATACGGCAACCAGGCAGGTATCCGATTTGAATCTGAAATTCGACCCCTTTATGTCGGAAGATAGTTTGTTGTCGGGAGTGGAACGTTCGGTGGTGAACCATTTTGTCCCTTTTTCCGGAGAACGGTTGGATAGCCTGCTGGCAGTTCGTTTGCCCGGATATACATTCTGCCGTTTGCCTCTGAGTGAGAAAGATACACTAAGCCCTGTTTCTTCCTGGCAATTGCAGAAGGATGGGCTTTTATCTTCTTCCCTGATTGTGAAGTATATGTATGCTCCTTTTGATAAAAAGGGAATCTTATTGACTGTGTCCCTTCCTTTTCATCCGCTTCTTGTCCGTATGGGAGGCCAGTTGGGATTGAGCCTTTTCTTGATATTATTGCTTGTTTTCTGTTTATGGTTCCAGATACGGACGATTCTGAAGCAGAAACGAATCGGAGAGATGCGTGAAAGCTTTGTCCATACAATGATACACGAACTTCGCCGTCCGGTGCAGGCATTGAAGATGTGTATAGCGTTTTTGAACGATAAAGAGATGCGTATGGATGGAAAGGCTTGTTCGGAGGTCACCCGGGATGCTCTGTTTGAACTGGGTAACCTCTCTGCCTATTTAAGCAAGTTGAAAGATATGGTATGTGCGGATGGAGGTAATACTCCGTTGAACGTTTCTTCATTTAATTTGCAGGAGCTGGTAGAGAAGGTTTTACGTTTTATTCAGTTGCCGCCGGGGAAGCAGGTTTCTTTTTCTATGGCATTCCCGCCGGATTTACCTTGTATTACAGCGGACCCGGTACATATGGCAAATGTCCTTTGTAACTTGGTGGAAAATGCGATTAAGTATTCCGGACCGGAAGTGGATATCCGTATCGTTGTGCTGTGGAAGGAGAAAGGCTTTGAACTGTCGGTTGAAGATAATGGTTTCGGTATTCCTCAGAATGAACAGCAGAAAGTTTTTGATAAGTTTTACCGCTCCGCCAGTCTGTCCGGGAAACAGATACCGGGACTTGGGTTAGGCCTGAGTTATGTCCGGCAGATTGTAGAAGCGCATCATGGCACAGTTGTTTTGCAAAGTAGGACCGGGGAGGGAACAAAAGTGATTGTAACGATTCCCCAGTAAAAAATTGAAAAAATGGTTTTAACAGGCTATAAAAATAAAATCAGGAAAGAGATGGCAACTCCATTAAAAATATTATTTGCGGATGATGACCTGAAGTATTCCCTTCTTCTGAAAAAGTTTCTGGAAAAGGAAGGGTATGAGGTGGCTTATACAGGAAATGGCACGATGGCTTTGGAACAATTTCCAGTAGTCAAACCGGACCTTGTTTTGCTGGATATTAATATGCCCGGGTTGAATGGGTTCGAGGTGGCCGAAAAGATACGGGAACGGGACCGCCATGTCCTGATTTTTTTCTTGTCGGACCGTTCCGATAAGAACGACCGTTTGAAAGGTTTTAGCCTGAAAGGAAATGATTATCTGGCAAAACCATTTTATCCGGAAGAGTTGCTGGCACGTATCCGGGAACGTTTTGAACAGCTGTTTCCGGTAGAAACGGAAGAAGAGATGTATTCTTTCGGAAATACGGTGTTCAACTATGCAACCAATGAAATACGTACAGGCAACAGTAAAACGCTGGTTACTTCCCGTCAGGCGGATATTCTTCGTCTTTTGGTAAGCAATCTGAATACGGCAGTCCCCCGTGAAGTAATCCTGAATGCCGTGTGGGGGTATGCGTCGTATGCCAATTCGCTTGCCCTGAATGTACAGATAACTTACCTGAGGAGGGCTTTAAAGAATGATTCGTCCGTGGAGATTGCATCTCTTACAAAAAAAGGATATATGCTGAAAGGATAAAAAATCTTGTTATCTTTGTACAATAGTATTATAAAGAAAAACAGAAGCATATGAATTTCAGTGAAAAATGTATCCATGTATTTGAACAGGCTACAAATGCTTATCATGTAACCGACCATGTGGATGCAACCATACACAACCCGTATGAGGTAAAGAGCATCGAGTTTTATCTTTACCTGAAGAATTGGATTGATGCCGTGCAATGGCATCTGGAGGATATTATCCGTAATCCAGCCATTGATCCGGTTGAGGCAGTGGCTATCAAGCGGCGTATCGACAAATCCAATCAGGACCGTACGGATTTGGTGGAATTGATAGATAGTTTCTTTCTGGATAAGTACAAAGAGGCAAAAGTCTTGCCGGAGGCGACCATCAACACTGAAAGTCCAGCTTGGGCGGTAGACCGTCTTTCAATCCTGATTCTGAAAATATATCATATGCAGCAGGAAGTGAACCGTCCGGATGCCGATGCGGAACATAAGGCTCGCTGTGAAGAGAAACTGGCTGTTTTGCTGGAACAAAGAAAAGATCTTTCTACGGCTCTCAATCAGTTATTGGCTGATATTGAAGCCGGCCGTAAATATATGAAGGTGTATAAGCAAATGAAGATGTATAATGACCCGGCATTGAATCCGGTGTTGTACGGAAAAAAATAATGGCAAATATATTAGTAATACGTCTCTCTGCTATCGGGGATGTTGCGATGACTGTTCCGGTGATTTATTCGGCAGCCAAAGCGAATCCCCAAGATAATTTTACTGTGCTTACCCAGGTGTTCCTGATTCCGGTTTTTATGAACCGTCCGAAGAATGTGGAGGTTATCGGAATCAATACCAAAGGAGCGGAGAAGGGGCTTATGGGCTTGCTTAAATTTGCTTCTGCATTGGTGAAATATGATTTTGATGTCGTATTGGATTTGCATGATGTTATCCGCAGTATGATTCTCCGCCGTTTTTTTAAGCTGAGCGGAAAGAAAGTATATGTTGTGGATAAAGCCCGGAAAGAGCGTAAACAGCTTACTTCCCGGGAGAAAAAAGATGTTTTCCCATTACGCCCGGTAATAGAACGGTATGCGGATGTGTTCCGTGCCGCCGGACTGAATTATACAGAGGCGTTTACTTCCTTATATGAAAATCATCCGGCTGATATCTCGTTTCTGGAAGGAGAAGTCGGAAGTAAGTCCGGGAAATGGATAGGTATCGCTCCTTTTGCCAAACACCAGGGAAAAATTTATTCTACGGATGAAATGGAGGAAGTCGTGGCACGGCTTTCGGAACATGAAGAGTACACGATTTTTCTTTTCGGAGGAAAAGGGTATGAAGAGGCAGTGATGGGAGAGTGGGCTTTCCAATATCCCCGGGTGAAAAGTGTGGTAGGGCGTTATTCGTTGGATAAGGAATTGGCGCTTATCAGCAAATTGGATGTGCTTATCTGCATGGATTCTGCAAATATGCATTTCGCCTCGTTGGTGGGAACGAAAGTGGTTTCTATCTGGGGGGCTACTCATCCTTATACCGGTTTCTATGGTTACCGGCAAGATCCGGCAAATATTATCCAGGCGGGACTTTCCTGCCGTCCTTGTTCCGTATTCGGGGAGAAACCTTGTTTTCGCGGAGATTGGGCATGTATGAAATTAATAACTCCCGAAATGATTATCGATAAGGTGAATTCCGTACTGAAAGAAGTAGCACCGCATTCATAATATACGTCAAACATGAAGATCGTTATAAACCCTAAATATGAATTTCTTAAGGATTTTATAACCGGTTTGCCGGAACGTTTTCCGGAGGAAGGAGTTATTATCTATAATGAACGGAATGTTTTGAAAAGCTATCAGGTGCAAGGCGTGAATCTGGTGGTGAAGAGTTTCAGGGTTCCTATTTTTATTAACAGGATTGCTTATTCTTTTTTTCGTAAGTCTAAAGCATCCCGTTCCTATGAATATGGGATGGGGATATTGGAACGGGGAAGCAGTACGCCGGAACCGATTGCTTATATTGAAGAATATAAATGCGGTCTGCTGAATCGAAGCTATTATTGCTGTATTAATGAGGCGGATGCTATGACTGTCCGTAGCTTTATGGACGGTTCGAACTTGCAGGCAGATGATTTGTTGCGCAGTTTTGTACGTTTTACGGCAGGCCTTCATCAGGCAGGTATTTTACATATCGATTATTCTCCCGGAAATATATTGGTGAAAAAGACAGCGGATGGAGAATATGCTTTTACCGTGATAGATATAAACCGTTTACGTTTTCAGGAAGTATCGACGGAAAATGCATTACGTAATTTTGACCGGTTAGCTCTTTCCCCGGAAGTTTCGACCCGCCTTGCCGGAATGTATGCAGAATGTTGTTCTTTGGACAGAGAGGAAACTATCCGTAAGATAAATGAATATAGCGACCGTTTCTTTTTTAAGCGGACAATGAAAGAAGCCATTAAATCCGTTAAGCGGAAAAAGGGGAAGTTCCGTTCATTATTCGGACCTGTACAATTCTATTTGCTTCTTCTCCGCATTCGCTTGTTGCTGGGTGGCGGTTCGCATGGAATACTTTATAGGAAAGAACGTGAACTATATCTTAATTATATTTATCCGGTAGACGAACGGAAGGTCCTAGACCGTAAATTTCATTACAGTTTATCGTAAACAGCCATTAAATCATCTGCAATCTGTTTATCGGTAAAACGTTTTACATATTCTTTGCCTGCGGCTCTCATTCTATCGGCAACAGAAGGAGTGGAAAGTACCCAATCTATTTTCTCGCTTAGATCGTCCGCATCATTCGGATTGACATAAAGGGAGTCCGGTCCCCCGGCTTCTTCCAGACAGGAACCTGTTGCTGCAATAACAGGAATGTTGGAATGCAGGGCTTCTATAATCGGTATCCCGAATCCTTCAAAGAAAGAGGGATAAATAAACAGGCTGGCAAGCTGGTAGAAAACGGGCAAATCTTCGTAGGGGATATTGCTCAGCAAAGTAACTTGTTGTCCCATTCGATTTTCCCTGATATAATTTTCTACTACTTCTGTATAAGGGGTTCTTTTTCCGATAGCTATCAGCCGGATGTCTTTATTCAGTTTATGCAGGGCTTTTACAATAAGCAACAGGTTCTTTCTTTCCTCGATACTGCCTACATATAAAATATAATGTGCGGGTAGGTTATATTTATCTGTAACCCGTTGTCGCTTTTCCAAAGAGGCTTGTTTCAGGAACAGTGGGGCGCATCCCTGATATACGACGTCTATTTTATTTTCAGGAATATGGTAATATTTGATGATATCTTGCCGGGTCATTTCGCTAACGGCAATCACACGGTCTCCCAATTCACAGGCTTTCCTGAATTTGTAATTGTAGATTGTACGGTCTATTGGTTTATAAAATTCAGGGAAGCGGACAAAGATAAGGTCGTGAATCGTCACAAGGGATGGGATTCCTGCTTTCTTCAAGCCAAACGGGAGTTCATTACTTAGTCCGTGGTAAATATCCGGTTTTTGCTTCTTTAAATCGTTGGCAATGCCGAAAGAACGCCATATAGGCTTGAGGAACGAATTTATGCCGTTGGGATAATGATAGGTGATATTATTCCCTTTCGGAAGCTTGTTCTTCAGACTTTCTTTCCCTTCCCCCGGAGTATATAAATGATACTCGTTCATCGGGTAGTAGTGAGATAAGATTTCTACGATATATCTTCCATAATTTCCCAATCCGGTAGAATTATGGGTAATTCGTTTTGCATCGAAAGCAATTGAATACGGCATAAGGGATCTGTTTTTATCTTGTCGGGATAAAAGTACGGGTTTTATTTATAATATCAAATTTACTCTACAGTGTTCAATTGGGGAATGAACGGTTTCCAGAAGTTCAACCGGGATTCTTTGTACCAGGCATGTGCTCCGAATGGTAACTGTTCGTTGTTGTATTTATAGAGCAAATCCGGATTGTTTTCGAAAGCGAAAGAGATTGCTTCTGTATAATGTGGGATGGATAATCGTTGTTTAACTCTGTTTGCATGGATTCCCCAATAAATATCTTCTGCATAATGGTAGGATTGCCGGCTCAGGAATTTGTTTATTTCTTTTCTGTCTGACTTGGTTATTTTAAAACAAGTATCCGTATTTCTTAAAGAGAAACCACCGTTTCCTGTTTTGAAGTAATTACTTCTTGAATTGTAGATGAGAAACATACGTGCGAAGAACTGGCTTATGATTAGCTCTGCTTTATTCCAGTTCTTATTGTATTTAGCAGAGGGGATCCATGGAGCTCCGATATAATCATATCCTTTAGCACACCATTCCTGTAATTTATCGGAAAACACATAAGCATCTAACTGGTAGACGAGTATATATTCATAATCCAGGAATTGTTCATAGAATAACGGACTTAGCATTAAACGGTTATAACCGTCGATATTTTTAAAAAAAATATCGTCAAATCGAATAATGTCCTTAATTCCGTATTTATACTGAAACTCTTCTACATCCAGTGATTTAGGGGAAATAAGCACTATAGGATGTTCTTGCAGGATGGATAATCCTTGTTGTAAGGATATTTCTTCCCAATGGCTCAGTTCTGTTTTATAAATAGGGATAGTGATAATGGTTTTGTTTTTTTGCATATATTTTGCTCCTTAGTAATTGATAAAAGAGTTTTTAGGTTTCGTGATATTTCTTTTGTATTGCTTTTACAATGTGTTTGATGAGTTTTAATTTGTATAAAAAGGTATTAACTTGCCGCTGTTTGGTTAGAATAGATTTATAACTAAGCTCATCCCATGTCAGTTTAAGTTCTGTTCTTGCCATTTGATACATATCATACTCTTCACATTTTTTTATGAACTTTTGTGGGTATGGCATAATGGAAAACGGAAGTATGGAGGTCCATTTCTCGATGAATTTTTTACTTTCACTGAGCCATTCTTTCGTATAAGAGCCATTAGATAGATGCTTAACCTTGATTGTATAACATACATAGTTTGTATGATGTTGTGCCACGCTTAATGTGAAATCAAGGTCATACAAGTGGAATCGCTTGAAAGTCTTATCGTCGAAACTATTTTCTTTCCAAACGTTTTTTGTACAAATTAACGCCATGCCATCCAATAAGGCTACAGGAGAGAAGTTCTCATGAAAGGGATTAATTTCTGATTTTTTTTTGTTGTTTTGACCCGCTTGTATAAGATTTCTCCGAGTGGTTTTTCTTAAACTTCCCCAACCAGTAATATATTTTGTTTTTATGGTAGAACCGGCAAAACCGATCACTCCAGCTTGTGGCTTTTCTACAAAAAAATCAAGGATTATTTTCCCCCAATTCGTGGTAAAAAACTGAATATCTTCATGAAAAAAACAAAGGATGTCATACTTACTTAACCTGGCATAGTGATTATAGACTTTACATAATCCCCAATTGATCCCCCGATTGTCGTGAACAAGCAATTCATAGGGCATTCCTATGGTTTGTTTTATGTTTTGGGCAAATGCTTTATTCTGCTCCGGGTTAATAGAACAGACTATTATACTTATCATGAGATTAGGTGATTGATCTTATAATCATTAAATGATATTTATATTTGAAGTTAATAGAATTTCCCAGATAAGTTTAGTTTTAGGAAATTACATGATTTCTTGTTATAACAGATATATTCCTTAGTTTGTTTATGTAAAAATATATTTTGATGTTTTTTATATGTGTTTGGTTGAAAATGGGACAAAAAGACTTGGATATAAAATTACTTTCTGCCAAAATCTGCCGGAATTTCTCCCCAAACGGATGTTTCCCATTTTAGTATTGTTGTTGTGTAGGTATTGGTATTCAACCATTTTTCGGCACGTTCGATCAGATCGAATATCGCTTCGTTTTCAGGGACACGCTCCAAAAGGGTTTTACACTTTTTCTTTTTTACCCAACTGATGGCATTGCGGCTGTCGGAGTAAACAGGCAGGTTGCTTCCCTTTTGTTTTAAAAGAGCTAATCCGTGTACGAGTGCTAAAAATTCGCCTACATTGTTTGTCCCTTTTTTCAGAGGGCCGATATGAAATATTTCTTGTCCGGTTGCCGTGTAGACTCCCCTGTATTCCATATCGCCGGGATTTCCGCTGCAGGCCGCATCAACAGCGATGCTTTCATTAATAGGTTTTCCTATAGGGGGAGTAGGGGATAACAAATTGGAAGCCGCTTTACCGGACGACGCATTTTTTAGGTATTGGGCATATCCTTTTTCAAATGCTTCTACCGCATCGTCACGAGTCTCAAAGGATTTGTATTTAGCGCTTTCCTGTCCGTCTACCTGCATTTTACATTCAGCCCAGTTGTCGTAAATACCAGGGTTAAGCCCTTTCCATACTACATAATATTTATTTTTTGCCATCCGGTTATTTATATTGAAAATAGAAAGCAAAGATAATGACAACTTAGTTATTACTAAGAACATCTACCGGGATAAATTTGTAGAATCGTTTTTTTTACAATGAAAAAAATTACCTTTGTGGGCAAAATATACAAGAGAGGGGATATTGTGACAATAGCAAAAACTATCAGGGATATATCAGGAATAAACAAGGCAGACAGATTGTTTTGGATACTGTTATTTATATGGATATTTTGTGATATGTTCCAAGCTATTCATATGGAAGTAATGTCCGATGAAGCATATTATGCTCTGTATGGGCAATATCTGGCATGGGGTTATTATGACCATCCTCCAATGGTTGCATTAATAAATTTCCTTAGTAAATGTTTGTTTTCAGGTAACTTATCGGTTCGTTTTATTAATGTGTTGATGCATGCTGGTACTGTTTGGATAGTATGGAAGATGCTTCCCGGAAAGAAAAGCGTATTGCATGTCCTTTCATTTTTTGCAATAGCCACATCATTTATTATGTTCTCGGCTTATGGGTTTATAACAACACCGGATGGACCTCTTTTATTTTTCGCTGCTGCATTTTTATTTTTTTACAAGAGGTTTTTGGAAAAGGAAAGCTGGCAGAATACATTGTTCCTTACTTTGAGTATGGTAGGTATGTTTTATAGTAAATACCATGCGGTATTGGTGGTGGGATTTGTTGTATTGTCAAATCTTCGTTTGTTATTGAAACCTAAATTCTGGTTTTGTATATTTACAACGATACTTTTGTTCCTGCCTCATATCTATTGGCAGGTTTCGAATAATTTCCCCAGTTTCAGATATCATTTAGTGGGGAGAAGTGAAGGTTTCGTATTTATCAATCTTTTAAAATATTTTCCCGAGCAGTTTGTGGTATTTAATCCGGTTGCTTTGACAGGAGTTCTTTATATTCTGATAAAGAAAAAGCAGGAGGGGCTTTTTGACCGTGCATTGTATTTCTTAATTGCAGGTTTTTTGTTTTTTTTCCAGGTTATGACGCTTAAAGGCAGGGTAGAACCTCATTGGACGGTTGTTGCCACGCTGCCTATGATAATCGTATTATATAAAGTATCTTTACAGGATCCGCGATTTGGGAAAATATTCCTGAAAAGTATTTTGTGGACACTCCCTTTAATTTTGGTAGCTCGTGTTTTACTGGTAGCAAATGTTTTACCCGAATCATTTGCCTTGAGTGGAAAAGAAAAGAGGTATCTGGCGATAGAAAAAGTGGCAGGTTCTTTGCCTGTAGTTTTTGACGGCTCATTCCAAGATCCTTCTTTATATCGTTTTTTTACGGGGCGTGAGGCTTTTACAGTGAGCTCTCCTTCAACAAGAACGACTCAATTTGATATTTGGGGGTTCGATAAATTGTATCAGGATTCTGCTGCTTTTATTTTTTCGGAGATAGAGAGTGCAAAAAAATATAATATAGATGGTAAGGAGTTTTCCGGTTTTAAAGTTCAGCATTTACAAACAACAAATCAGGTACGTATTCGTTATTCCGGGGTGCCGGATAAAGTGTGTGCCGGAGATACGTTGCGGATTCATTATACCATGATGAATCCATATTTGAATAATATAAATATGGAGCATTTAGAACTGCCGGTGGAGTTTTGCAGTGTGTACAACGGGCCGGATTACGTAATAACAACAAGTCCTTGTTTTAGTACTCCTGAGCTTCGGATATTGAAGGCCTGTGAAACTATTGAAGGAGATTTGTTGACGGTAGTTCCGGCTGTAGTCCCTGATTCCGAATATCTTTTCGGATTATCACTGAAAACGTCTATATGTATCCCTTATAATAGTCCTTATCAGAAAATAGAAATAATTGAAAAATAGATGAATACATTCCTCCCTCTTTTTGTTAAGCTGGTGAAATTTTGTGTTGTAGGATTTACCGGAATGATTATTGATTTTTCAACAACCTGGTTGCTGAAAGAAAAATGTGCAGTTAATAAATATATCGCAAACTCTTCCGGCTTTTTACTGGCTGCGATCAATAATTATGTGTGGAACAGGTGGTGGACATTTGAGTCCGATTCCGAAGAAGTAATGTCGCAGTTCCTGCTGTTTGTCGGCATTTCCGTAATCGGATTAGGGCTGAATAATATGTTTATATATTTATTCAACGACAAACTCAGATGGAACTTTTACTTTTCAAAAGTAATCGCAATTGGCCTTGTTACTGTTTGGAACTTCTTTATGAATTTGTTCTTCACATTTGATTGACTTTCTTCTTCTTAAAGATGTTTTGGTCTATTTTTACACAGAATTTGACATACTGCTGCCAACTCCATGTACTGCCGTCATAATGATGGATAGATGCCACTTTTAGATTGAAGTTCTTCTTCTTCAAAGGCATCCAGTATATTTCGGCACGGTTGTAGATATTGTTGGTGGTCGAGTAGAAAGAATCGCCCCAGTAGAGACTACTTCCGTACATTCCGTAATAAGGCATCATGTTATCTCCTAGAAATAAAGTATTCAGTATCCCGAAGTTGAATTTTTCAACGCGGATATTGATTTCTGCCCCCTTGGGCTTTACATAATATCCGACATTACTCCGGTCATTCTGGAAACTTTGAAGATATCCGGCACTTACAGTGAGGGAGTCCAGCCAAAGTTTATGGCTTAGGTCTACGCCAATAGCCGGATTTATCCATACATTATCTGTAACCCCGTCTGCCGCTGTTGTACCGGCGTGGTGGTGCATGGAGAATTCATATGTGGCAAATAGGATATTTTTGGTGATGCGCCCGGAAGAGTAGACTGTAAATTTTTCGCGTCTGGTCTCTGATTGGCGTCCGTCCCAATCACAATAAATTTCAGCGTAATTTTTCCCATTGATATATTGTAGAAGTAATCCGCCGATTGTTTTTTTATAAAAGCGGATGGAGTCACTGAAAAATGCACGGGATTCGGTTCCGATTACCTGGCTGAACGGAACCAGACCAGCAGATATATTAAACTTATTGTTTTTGTAATTATAGTAAAAAGCGGGATCTACGGTTATATCTTTTGTTTCACTTCCGAATTCAGATGTAACATGAGCGCCTACCATTAAAGAATGGTTATTGTTCCAACGTAAGCCTACTTCCGGAGAAAGAATTGCTCCGAAAATTGTTTGGGAGAAGTTAAAGTCGCTACTGTATTCCCGATTGTCGAATACAGATTCCATACCAACATTCCAAAGAATTTCCTGTGCATGGATATTAGCACTACAGAGTAAAGCCAGGATTCCGATAATTTTTAATTTCATAAATGTTTGATTAAAAAAGTTGTGCAAAGGTAGGAAAAAAGTATACATTTGTAGCAAACAATCATCTTGAATATGAAACGTGTATTTCTGATTGGTTATATGGGTGCCGGGAAAACCACTGTGGGAAAAGTCTTATCAGAGCGTTTAGGTCTGTCGTTCATAGACCTGGACCATTATATAGAAGGTCGTTATCATAAAACGGTGGGGCAACTTTTTGCCGAAAGGGGGGAGGACGAGTTTCGTGATATAGAGCGGAGGATGCTTCGTGAAGTGGCTATGTTTGAGGATATTCTGGTTTCGACCGGAGGAGGAACCCCTTGTTTTTTCGACAACATGGACTTTATGAATGAATCAGGTAAGACTGTTTATCTGAAAGTGTCGGTTGGCGAATTAGCTAAGCGCCTGGAAATCTGTAAAACAACGCGTCCTGTCTTAAAAGGACGTTCCGGAGATGAATTGAAACAATTCATTGATGATAGTTTGCAAAAGAGAGAACCCTTCTATACAAAAGCTTCCCTTGTGTTTGATGCAGAAAATATGATGACAGAGCGGGATGTATATACTATTACCGAATCACTTATTTTAATGTTGAATTAGTTGTTATGATACCTACAGGAGGAGGCAGGCAGGCTCAGGGGGCTTATATCCCGAAAGAATTACTGGAAGAAATCAGTAGAGTGAATAACCGTTTATTGATCGGAATCCCTTGTGAACGGAATGAGGGAGAGCGCCGGTTGGCTTTAACTCCTGAAGCTGTTGATATGCTTACGGACCGTGGACACCGTGTTGTTGTGGAAACGGGAGCAGGGTTGGGCATTAATTATTCTGATAACCATTATTCGGAATCCGGGGCTGAGATTGTAGATACTCCGGCAGAAGTATATCAGGCAGATATCGTATTGAAAATATTGCCTCCTTTGGCGGCGGAAGTTGTTTTGATGAAACCGCGTACCACTCTGTTTTCTACCATTCAATTTAATATGTTTTCCCAGGAAGCCTTTGAGTTGATGGCGGCCAAGCGCATTACTGCGATTGCTTATGAACTTTTATGTGATGAGATGAGGCGTTGCCCGGTTCTAAGTGCAATCTCCGAGATTGAAGGGGCAGCTTCCATAACCATCGCATCTGAAATGCTGAGTAATACACAAGGTGGAAAAGGGATACTGTTAGGGGGAATACCGGGAGTGTCGCCGACAGAAGTTGTTATTATCGGTGCAGGTAATGCGGGAACAGTGGCGGCGCGTGCAGCTATGGCTTTAGGGGCTTCGGTTAAAGTCTTTGATGATGATATAAATAAGTTGCGTATGATCCAGCAGACGTTGGGGCAAGGATTATTTACCTCTACATTCCATCCGAATGTATTGCAAAATGCTTTTCGGAGTGCAGATGTTGTAATTGGGGCTATGCGCTATATAAATACAAACCACCGCTATATAATAGCAGGGGATATGATCCGGATAATGAAAAGAGGGTCTTTGATTATTGATTTACGAATTAATCAGGGAGGCTGTTTTGAAACGACTTGTTGTCTTTGCCCGTCGGATCCTTCTGTATTCGAACAATATGGGGTTCTTCATTATTGTAAGCAGAATATTAGTAATTATGTGGCTCGTACCACATCGATGGCTTTAAGTAATATTTTTGTCCCGATGTTGTTTGAGCTTGGTGATATGGGGGCAATACAGGCTATGATAAAAAATGATGATGGTTTTAAGAACGGTGTTTATATGTATTGTGGAAAACCAGTGAACGGTTATGTCTCCAATCGGTTTAATTTATCATCTAATAATCTGGATTTATACTTGTCCGCGTTTTAATGAATAAAAGTTTTGAACTCGCAAAGTTTATTCTTTACTTTGCGAACAATCTTAAATACAAATAAGCGATAAAGCTAATAACGTATATTATGGCAGAACAGACAAAAGTAACAACTTTGGAAGAGGTTGTAGTTCGTTTCTCCGGTGACTCTGGAGACGGCATGCAGTTGACCGGAACAATCTTTTCAAATTTGTCGGCAGTGTTCGGAAATGAAATTTCCACTTTCCCCGACTATCCGGCAGAAATTCGTGCTCCACAGGGAACACTAAGTGGTGTATCTGGATTCCAGGTTCATCTTGGGTCTCGTAAAATTTTTACTCCAGGTGATAAGGCAGATGTGCTGGTTGCAATGAATCCGGCTGCATTGAAAGTGAATGTAAAACATCTGAAACCTCATGCTATTGTTGTTATCGATACGGATTCTTTCTTGAAAAATGATTTGGATAAAGCGCAATTTACTACCGACGATCCATTTAAAGAACTGGGGTTGGGAGGCGTTCAAGTAGTTGCCGCTCCGATTTCAACGATGGTTAAAGACGGACTTGCTGAATTTGGTTTGGATAATAAGTCGGCACTTCGTTGCAAGAATATGTTTGCTTTAGGTTTGGTTTGCTGGTTATTCGAACGCCCTCTGGAAGAAGCTATGAATATGCTTCAGAACAAGTTCGCCAAAAAACCGGTTATTGCCAAAGCGAACATTAAAGCTTTAACTGACGGTTATAATTATGGACATAATATCCATGCGTCTGTTTCCACTTACCGTATTGAGAGCAAAAAGGCTGAGCCGGGTTTCTATACTGATGTAAATGGAAATAAAGCCACTTCATATGGTCTGATTGCTGCTGCTGAAAAGTCCGGTTTGCAGTTATTCCTGGGTAGTTATCCTATTACTCCTGCCACTGATATTTTGCATGAATTATCAAAGCGTAAAGATCTGGGAGTAATTACTGTACAGGCAGAGGATGAAATTGCCGGTATTTGTACTTCTATCGGTGCAAGTTTTGCGGGTTGTCTGGCTGCTACATCAACTTCCGGACCGGGTCTGGCATTGAAAAGCGAGGCGATTGGATTGGCAGTCATTGCTGAAATACCTCTAGTTATTATCGATGTGCAACGTGGCGGTCCTTCTACCGGTATGCCGACAAAGAGTGAGCAGACCGATTTAATGCAGGCTGTTTTCGGACGTAATGGTGAAAGTCCTTTGGTTGTAGTTGCTGCTTCCACTCCGGGCGATTGTTTTGATGCAGCTTATTGGTCTGGTAAATTAGCTGTAGAACATATGACTCCGGTTATCCTGTTGACTGATGCTTTCATTGCAAATGGTTCTACTGCATGGAAATTACCAGATTTAGATAAATATCCGGAAATTAAACCGAATTATGTATCTAATTATCAGGATGAGAAAGTGTGGAAAGCCTATCGCCGAGATAAGGATAGCTTGGTCCGTTACTGGGCAATCCCGGGCACAGAAGGTTTTGCTCATCGTTTGGGAGGTCTGGAAAAAGATTATGAGACGAGCGCCATATCTACAGATCCTGCAAACCATCAGAAGATGGTTGCTACCCGTCAGGGTAAGATTGATAAGATTGCCGATTATATACCCGAACAGGAGATTATCGGTGATGAAGATGCAGACTTATTGATTGTAGGATGGGGTGGAACATATGGTCACCTTTACGAAGCGATGGAATCTATGCGCCGAAATGGTAAGAAAGTGGCTTTAGCTCATTTTAAATTTATTAGTCCGCTACCTAAGAATACAGAAGAAATTTTACATAAATATAAAAAGGTTGTTGTTGCTGAACAGAACAATGGACAGTTTGCTAACTATTTGCGTGGTAAAGTGTGTGGATTTAATCCATATCGTTTCAATCGTGTGAAGGGTCAACCTTTTGTTGTAGCAAGGTTAGTTGAGGAATTCACTAAAATATTGGAGGCTTAAAAGATGACAACTGAAGAAATAAAATATCAACCGAAAGATTATAAGAGCGATCAGTATGTACGCTGGTGTCCGGGTTGTGGCGACCATGCCGTATTGAATTGTTTACATAAGGCAATGGCTGAAGTAGGAGTGGCTCCTCACAATATGGCTGTTATCTCAGGTATCGGATGTTCTTCCCGGTTACCTTATTATATGAACACATATGGTTTCCATACAATTCATGGCCGTGGTGCAGCTATTGCAACAGGTGTTAAGACTGCACGTCCTGATTTGAGCGTGTGGTTAATTACAGGTGATGGTGACTGTCTGGCTATTGGAGGTAACCATTTTATTCATGCCGTGCGCCGTAATGTAGATTTGAACATTGTTTTGTTCAATAATAAGATATATGGTTTGACTAAAGGACAATATTCTCCGACATCCGAGCGTGGTTTTGTGTCTAAGAGTTCTCCCTATGGTACGGTAGAAGATCCGTTTATTCCTGCAGAGTTGGCGTTGGGTGCCCGTGGTAATTTCTTTGCTCGTGCAATTGACGTAGATTTGAAGAATACAACAGAAATATTGGCGGCTTCTGCTCGTCATAAAGGAGCTTCTGTCACAGAGGTTCTGGTTAACTGCGTAATCTTTAATGATGGTATCCACAAAGGAGTAACCGATAAAGAAGTCCGTGCAGAACGTACTATTTTCCTGCGTCATGGAGAGAAAATGGTATATGGTGCAAATAGTGATAAAGGTATCGTGTTGGACGGTTTGAAGCTAAAGTCTGTAACAATCGGTCAGGATGGTTACACTTTAGATGATGTTCTGGTTCATGATGCATATGAAAAAGACAATACATTGCATATGATGTTGGCCATGATGAGCGGAGACATGCCTATTGCTTTAGGTGTTATTCGTGATGTTGAAGGTCCGGTTTATGACGAGGCTGTTCATCAGCAGATAGCAGAAGTACAAACTAAGAATCCTACTCGTAAGTTGAAAGACTTCTTAATGCAAGGTGAAGTCTGGGAAGTGAAATAAGTTGGAATAAATTACATATTGAAAGTTGCAATGCCACAGATTTATGCTTGGTATTGCAACTTTTTTTTGAGATAAACATCTTGATTCTCCTGTTGGAATGTTGATAAGGCATAGGCAGGCTTTATTTGCAAACTTCACTTGGCAATTTGATAACGAATAGTGTTAATAGCATGGAAAAGTGTAATTATTACTGAAAAATTTCCTTAATAGGGTGTGTGCTATGAAAAATTATATTACTTTTGTACCGCGCTAAGCAAGGTGAAGGAACAGCAAGATGATGAATGATGATATTACCTTGTGGTTTTAATAGGAGAGAGATAAAAGTTATATAAAGTCAATCATTTAAATTAATTCAAGATGGCTAATTTAGATTTAAGCAAGTACGGAATTACAGGTGTTACAGAAATCGTACACAATCCGTCTTATGATGTTTTGTTTGCTGAAGAAACAAAGCCGGGTTTGGAAGGCTTTGAAAAAGGTCAGGTGACTGAACTGGGCGCAGTGAACGTAATGACAGGTGTTTATACAGGTCGTTCTCCTAAAGACAAATTCTTTGTAATGGATGATACAACAAAGAATACTGTATGGTGGACTTCTGAAGAATATAAAAACGATAACAAGCCGGTTGACGCAAAGTGTTGGACTGCTGTTAAAGATTTGGCTGTTAAAGAACTTTCTAACAAAAGATTATTCGTTGTTGACGCTTTCTGTGGTGCAAACCCGGCATCTCGTCTGAAACTGCGTTTCATCATGGAAGTCGCTTGGCAGGCTCATTTCGTAACAAACATGTTTATCCGTCCGTCAGCTGAAGAATTGGCTAGCTTCGGTGAACCTGATTTCGTTATCATGAATGCTTCTAAAGCTAAAGTTGAAAACTACAAAGAATTGGGCTTGAACTCAGAAACTGCAGTTGTATTCAACTTGACAGAAAAGATTCAGGTTATTCTGAATACTTGGTATGGTGGTGAAATGAAAAAAGGTATGTTCTCTTATATGAACTATCTGTTGCCTTTGCAGGGTATGGCTTCTATGCACTGTTCTGCTAACACAGATAAAGAAGGTAAGAGTTCTGCTATTTTCTTCGGTTTGTCTGGTACAGGTAAGACTACCTTGTCAACTGACCCGAAACGTCTGTTGATCGGTGACGACGAACACGGATGGGATAACGACGGTGTATTCAACTTCGAAGGAGGTTGCTATGCAAAAGTTATTAATTTGGATAAAGATAGCGAACCGGATATCTACAATGCAATCAAACGTGATGCTCTTCTTGAAAACGTTACTGTTGCAGCAGATGGTAAGATCGACTTCGCTGATAAGAGCGTAACAGAAAACACTCGTGTTTCTTATCCGATTTATCATATCGAAAACATCGTTAAGCCGATTTCTAAAGGCCCACACGCAAAACAAGTTATTTTCTTGTCTGCTGATGCATTCGGTGTATTGCCTCCAGTTTCTATCCTGACTCCGGAACAGACTAAGTATTACTTCCTGTCTGGTTTCACTGCTAAATTGGCTGGTACCGAACGTGGTATTACTGAACCGACTCCTACATTCTCAGCTTGCTTCGGTGCTGCATTCTTATCACTGCATCCTACAAAATACGGTGAAGAATTGGTTAAGAAGATGGAAATGGCAGGCGCTAAGGCCTATTTGGTTAATACAGGTTGGAATGGTACTGGCAAACGTATCTCTATCAAAGATACAAGAGGTATTATCGATGCTATCCTTGACGGTTCTATCGACAAGGCTCCGACTAAAGTTATTCCGTATTTTGATTTCACAGTTCCGACAGCATTGCCAGGTGTTGATCCGAAGATTCTTGATCCTCGTGACACTTATGCTGACGCTGCTCAGTGGGATGAAAAAGCTAAAGATTTGGCTGCACGCTTCCAGAAGAACTTTGCTAAGTTCACAGGAAACGAAGCTGGTAAAGCTTTGGTTGCTGCTGGTCCTCAGTTGTAATTTGAAAATCAAATTATATAGTAAAAAGCGCAGAATTTTGGTTCTGCGCTTTTTTTATTTTATATATAAATTTTAGCATAAATGTTAGGATGATTTAAAATCTATTATTAACTTTACCCCGAATTTACAGTTAATGTGGGATAAAAGGTACAATGGTTAAACGTTTATTATTGATTATTGGTATAATAGTCTCTCTGTCGTCATGCGGTGGAGATGTCGCTTATCAGATTGAAGGGAAACTGAAAAATCTGGAAGATCAGACAGTTTATGCCGTTTTTGAAAATGATGACGTTAAAGTTGTTGATACGATTACCTGCGAAAAACTGGGACAGTTTTTGATTAAGCGGAGAGATGGTGATTTTAAAGAACTGACGCTGTTTATTGAAAATAAGTCGGAATGGTTTACTGTCTATTTGGAGAAAGGAGAGAAAGTCTCTATAACAGGTGATGCTACCTACCCTTCATTATTACAAATAAAAGGAGGTCGTATTAATGATCAATTAACTTCAATGAAAAAGGAGATAGCTCCTTTATTGAAAGAACATACTGATCTGATACGGATTTTAAATAAAGACAGTAAAGATAGCTTGGATCATTCTATTGAAGATACGGATGTTGCTGCGCGGCTTGCTAATGTAAATCATCAATTAGAGGAACGTTCCATGTCTTATATAAAAGATTATCCGAATGAGGAGGCTTCTGTGGTATTAATTAGTAAATTTTTTACAAATCCGGATGATACCCGTGAACTGGATGAGCTTTTGGCTATTCTTAGTCCGGATTTAAAAGATTTTTATTTGGTTAAGAAGTTGGAGGAATATAGTGCAAGGGCAAAGCGTACGGAGCTGGGAGCGGAAGCGCCGAATTTTAATGTTAAGAATGTGTTTGGTACTCCAATAAGTCTTGACTCTTTTCCTGAAAAGTATTTATTATTGACTTTTACTGCCCCTTGGTGTGATATATGCCAGACTGAAAACTTGCAATTGAATGAAATAGCGACTAAATATCCAAAAGATAAATTGGCGATGTTGCTTGTTAGTTTGGATGATAATCCGAAAGATGTGCGGACTTTACTTGCCAAAGATAGTATTGCATGGAATTTAGTTACAGATTCGGCTGGCCAGGCTGCAATGTTGTTGAGTTTGTATAATGTGAGTGCTTTGCCTCGTTGTTATGTGATAGATCGAGAGGGCAAGATTGTTCTGAAAACAGACAATGGAGTGGAAGTGAAACAAACTTTGGAAAATCTGATGGAATAATAAATAGATTTCTGTAAACCAAATAAACCAAAACCAACATGTTAGTTAAATCTTATGCTGCTGCTGTGCAGGGCATTTCTGCTACAATCATAACTATAGAGGTAAATTGTACAAAAGGTATTCAATTCTTTTTGGTTGGCTTACCGGATATTGCTGTACGTGAAAGTCATGAACGTATCATTTCTGCTCTTCAGGTAAGCGGTTATAAATTCCCCCGTAACCGGATTGTTATTAATATGGCTCCGGCAGATATCCGTAAAGAGGGATCTTCTTACGATCTTCCTCTTGCTATAGGTATCCTTGCTGCGGCAGAGGAGTTGGATGCCTCGCGACTGGACAGGTTCCTTTTGATGGGAGAGTTATCTCTGGATGGCAGTGTTTTGCCTATTAAAGGGGCATTGCCAATAGCAATTAAAGCTCGCGAAGAGGGATTTAAAGGATTGATTATTCCCAAGCAAAATGCCCGTGAAGCTGCAGTTGTAAATGATTTGGAAGTGTATGGCGTTGAATCAATTAAAGAAGTTATCGAATTCATAGCAGGTAAACGGGAGTTACAACCTGTGATTGTAAATACGCGGGAGGAATTTTATGCCCGTCAATGCCTATTTGATTCGGATTTTTCGGATGTAAAAGGTCAGGAAAATGTAAAGCGGGCGATGGAAGTTGCTGCAGCAGGAGGACATAATTTGATTTTGATAGGGCCTCCGGGGAGTGGAAAATCGATGCTTGCCAAGCGGCTTCCTTCCATACTGCCTCCCTTTACCTTACAGGAATCATTGGAAACGACCAAGATACATTCGGTTGCAGGTAAGATTGGCGTGGAGACTTCATTGATGATCCAGCGCCCTTTCCGTTCCCCTCATCATACGATTTCAAATGCAGCTATGGTTGGTGGGGGAGCTTTTCCTCAGCCCGGAGAGATTAGTTTGTCTCATAACGGAGTACTTTTCCTGGATGAGCTGCCGGAATTTAACCGTAGTGTCCTTGAAGTGATGCGACAACCTTTGGAAGACAGGAAAATTACTGTATCCAGAGCCCGTTTTTCAGTAGAATACCCGGCTAGCTTTATGTTGGTTGCCTCGATGAATCCTTGTCCTTGCGGATATTATAATCATCCGGATCGTCCTTGTCTTTGTTCTCCGGGTACTGTACAGAAATATATGAACCGAGTATCTGGCCCTTTGCTGGACCGAATTGATATTCAGGTAGAGGTGGTACCTGTCCCTTTTGAAAAAATTTCGGAGCAACGCTTATCTGAATCAAGTGCTGCAATACGGGAGCGAGTTGTGAGTGCTCGTTCTATTCAGGAGGAACGTTTTTCTTCGTATGAAGGGGTTTATTGTAATGCACAGATGACTTCCCGTTTACTTCATCAATATGCAGTTCCGGATGCAGCAGGACTGGTCTTATTGAAAACAGCGATGTTACGATTAAATTTGTCAGCTCGGGCTTATGACCGTATTCTTAAGGTATCCCGTACAATCGCAGACCTTGATGCTTCTCCCGATATTGAAGCCCGGCATCTTGCAGAGGCTATTAACTATCGTAATCTGGATAGGGAAAACTGGGGATTGTAGTTTATTTAGCTCTTTCTATATTCAAGAGGCCCCATCCCCACATGCCGTTTGAAATATTTACCGAAAAAAGACATGTTCGTAAAGTTTAATGAGTAAGCAATATCATGTATTGACAAATCAGTGGATTTTAGTTGGGATTTCGCATCCATAATTACCATTTCTGAAATAATTTCGATACAGGTTTTGCCCGTTACTTGCTTTACGGTAGTACAAAGATGTGCATGGGTGATGTTTAATTTACGTGCATACCAGGCAACATTTCGCTCTTTGCTGTAGTTTTGCATCACTAATTGTCCGAATTCCTTAGCTATTTGTTCACTTTTGGAAAGTGGGGCCTTTACGTAAGCTTTATCCCTGTACATGGCGCCAACTCCGAGGTGCATACCGGAAAAAAGATGAGAAGTAATTTCACGGCTCAGTTTTACTTTACAAAAATCATATGTTTTTATAAGTAGAGAGAAATAATCTTCCAATAACAAAGCCGCATTTTCTTTTAAAGAGATAACGGGCCTCTCCTTTATGAGATAAATCATATCCATAGCAGCCTTTAACATGTTTACATGTTCTAGAAATTCGGAAGAATATCCCATAAAGTATATTTTTAGGTCTCCTTCAACTTTATGTATCTGGAAAATACTTCCTGGTAAGATTGTAACAAAATCAAAAGCTTTAACATTGATTCTGTTTAAATCTATTGATGCTTCTATTTCTCCCTGCATGCACAATACAAATATTTCCGCCTTTAAGCGACATGGATAATTGGTATACAAACTGAGTATCTCTCTGCTAATATCCGTTCCGATAATCATGTCATCAGGAAGATCTATTTTGGGTATGTCATTTTCCATATAGAAGAGTGTTTTAATGTTTACAAAGATAAGTGGATTTTGATAAAGATAACCGGAATGTTCTAAAAAATGGAACACTTTTTCAGAAAGTATGTTTCTTTGTTGCAAGAAATCAGGTATTTGTATTGTGTGTGTTCTGTGAGATTTAAAAAAAAGAATATATAATAATATAAATAGACCTTGTGTGACTTTTGGGATTCTTATTTCTTTGCACTTAATTTTAATAGCTAAAGGGGGATAAATCTAATGAGCCGATGTTTTTGGTAAAATAGGTTTATATGCATAAAAATGAAAGAGAGTAAATTGATACAACGTTATTTAGGATATATAACGTACTTTTTCTGTATTCTGATTTCTGCTATAATCTTTTTTTCGTGTAATTCAGATAGATTTGGTGAAGTAGAAAATGCCGGTATATTACAATTGTCTTTGATGACTGATACTACGGTTGTAAATAATGGAGCAGTAGTGACTCGTGCTACGCCTTTTGATTGGACTCCTTTTCTGGATACCGAAAAATATAAGATTGAAATTCTTAAAGGAGAAGAGAATACTGTTGTTAGAACATTTGAGCAGTATAAAGATATGCCGGATATTATAGAACTGGAACGGGGTAATTATAAGATTCGGGCATCTTTTGGAAAACAGGTTCCGGCAGCGTTTGAGTCTCCTCATTTTCAGGGAGTTTCAGGGTTTATTATTAAACAGGATATGACAACTAAATTGGATGTTACCTGTGCATTAACAAATGCACGGGCAACCGTTTATTATACTGATAGTTGTAAAATGGTATATCCTAAATATGCAGTTGCATTTGAGACAACTCATACAACCGAACCGTTTGAGTTTATTCAAGATGAAACTCGTTCCGGTTGGTTCCAGGTAAATGAAAATGGAGAAGATTTGAAAGGCGTATTAACTGTTACTCCTGATGAAGGAGAAATGAAACAATTTTCAGTTACTGTTCCTTCTGTAAAGCCGAAGGATGATATTCGTTTGACTTTTAATTCGACTCCTGATACACGCCCGGATAGAGGTTTGACTGTTAGAATAACAATTAATGATAAGACAATAGAAAAGCCTCTTTATATATATGTCCCGGATTATATGTTGCCTGTAAATGGTCCATTGATGGAACCTGTTGGGTTTGCCAATGAAGATCCTATTGTACTGGGAACTGATGACATTATAGGAGAAGCAAATGTTAAGATATCTGTTCCTGGAACAATTGAGAACTGTAGGTTATTGATATGGGAAGATCAGGCAGAAGCTAAAGAATATGATTTAGCTCATTTGGACGATACAGGTAAAGCAGATTTATTGGCTAAAGGTTTTGTTCTGCCGGATATTTGGCATAAAAAGCAGGCTACTATAGATTTTAGGTCTGTGATTGAAAGACTACCACGTATTTCAGAGGGGGAAACAAATGTAAAGTTGTATAACTATCAACTTATTGTGACAGATTCACTTGTGAATGCACATACAAGTAAACCTTTGACCTTAGTTGTAAAAATGGTACCGGATGTGGCTCCTAAAATCACTTTGTCGGATGGTTTTATCAGTTCTCAGGCTATTCGCGTAACAGAAGGGGGCATTATCTATAATGATGGTGTTAAAATTAATCCTGAATATAAAGCTACGATAAAGTCTACAGGGGAATTATCAGCATGTTTATTAAAAATTACGGATGCAACAGGAATGGTAAATAGTTATAATTTGACTAATGGAGAACTTGTCCCCGGCATCAAATATAATTTGAAAGAATCTGTTCCTTATGTGAATTTTAAAGAGCTTATTTCATCTTTGGTTTTAGATGATGATAATATTAAACGATATGAATATGAACTGACTGTTCAGACTGAATTTGAAGGTTCAACTTATGAAGATGTAAAAACTCTTATTGTGGATTTGATTCCTCCGAAGTTTGAAATGTCGATGAATGGAGATAAAGAGGAAAATGGTGATGCTTTTGCAAAACGGGCTGTATTGAGAGCAACAGCGACAACATGTGATGCTTCTAAATTATCCTTTCAACTCTATAAGAATGGACAATGGACAGATATAAATGATCAAATTGATGGAACATTGGTTGTGAAAGGAGATGTTACATCTGCTGTTTTAACTGGTCTTGAGGCTGAAACGCAATATAGGGTAAGAGCTAAGTATGGCAATCATGTTTCGGAGGAAATGACATTTACCACAGAAAAAGAAGAGTATTTGCCTGAAAATATATCAGGTCTTGAAGATTGGTATAGTGAAGATGGGAATGGTGGAAAATGGAAAAAATGGTACTCATATAAAAAAGGTGAAATAAACTCTGCTTGGAATACATTGAATCCCAAAACGACATCTCCTAATAGTAAATATGCATATGTGTCAAGTTCAGGGACATTACAAGCTTCAGGTATAGATGCTGTTTCAGGATATTCAGCATTATTACAGACTATTGCTTGGGGAAGTGGAATGACTGCTGCAGGTGGGTCTTCTGCTGCAGCAGTTAATGCACGAAATGTCGATCCAGGATATTTGTATTTGGGGAAATATAATGAAAATCCTCAATACACACAGGGGGATGGATATAGTTTTGATGTGAAACCTTTTGGACTTTCATTTTCTTATAAATATTATCCATATAAGAGTGATGACAAATTTACAGTAGAGATTGTAGTTGCAAATGAAGAGAGAATATTAGGACGAAATTTAAAGCAAATAGGTGGTAAACAAGATGAATTTAAAACAGATGAAGTACAATTGGTTTATAATTGGATAGAGCCTCTTTCCAAGCCAACCCATATATATATATTGATAAAATCGGGTGAAGTGACAGGTGATAAAAGTAGTAATGTGGATTTAGTCTTTGATGCTAGTTTATTCTCTTCTGGCTCTGTTCATATAGGAAGTAAATTATATATTGATAATATACAATTAATGTATGAATAATAATAATATCATATACATTTTAATGTATTTAATGCTAATGTCCTCTTGTCATAAAGAAGAAATCATTGATGAGCAGTATGGTTTCCTATCTTTTCAAATGGACACCAAAAGCGAAACAGACATCCCTGTCATAATGAAATCAACATCTACTGTAGATGTTGACACATTCCATATTGTAATAAAAGATGCTAGCGGACAGGCGATTAAACAAAATTTTGACACTTTTGAGGAGTTAAAGAAAGAAGGAATGCCTCTTTCTTTTCCAATAGGTTCTTATATAGCAGAGGCTTTTTCCGGTGATTTGCCGGAAGCTGCTTTTGAAACACCTTGCTTTAGAGGGAAAAAAGAATTTGTGATTGAGGAAAATACAGTAACAGAAGTAAAATTGCACTGTTCTCATCAGAGCATTAAGGTTTCTTTAAAATATACGGATGAATTTTTGAATCTGATTAATCCGGATTTTAAAGTTTCTGTTACAAATAGTAAAGCAGAACTCCTGTATACAAAGAATGAAACGCGTTCTGGTTTTTTTGCGGTAAGTCAATTGTTTACAGTTCATGTAACAGGCACAGCAAAAGAATTTGGCACACGTGTTGATTTTGCAGGAGATTTGAAACATATAGAAAATGGAGTAGAACAGGAATTAAAGGCTGGTGATCATTTGATTGTGACATTAGATGCTTATAAAGAGACTCCTGTAGTAAAATCAGTACAAGTATTATGAGAATAATGTATAAAATTGCTTTGTTAATCTCATTGGTATCAAGCGTTATCTCTTGTGAGATGAAAAAAGAATTGACAGGAGGTTTGAAACCTGTTGATCCTAGTGAACTTCCTGCAGATCCGGCAATAACAGGGGCTTTGGATTTGAAACTAAACCTTCAGCCTGAAAGCGATACTCCGGAATCAAAAGCAAAGGCAGAAGTGGCAGCAACGGTAGATATAAATGATTTTAACGTACAAATTATGGATTCTGCCGGAAAGGTGGTTCAACATTTTGATTCTTATGGAGAATATTTGAATGCAGAAGAGTTGTTGTTGGATAAAGGAAAATATACAATCCGTGCTTCTTGGGGAAAATTGTATGAGGCCGCTTTTGACGCTCCTTATTTTGTTGGCGACACTGTTTGTGAGATAGAGCCTGGTATAATTAGTTCTATAAAAGCAGATTGTTCTTTAAAAAATTCCAAAGTCAATGTAGAGTATAATGAGGATTTCCTGAAAATATTTAAAGACGATTATTCTGTTGTTGTTACGAATGGTACAGGAATTCTTTCAATGGGGAAAGATGAACAGAGAGTTGCTTATTTTCGTTCCGGGGGAAATATTAATTTGGCAATAAATGCTACAACAAAGGAAGGATTGGATGTCATATCTAAACATAAGATAGTCAATACAGAGCCTAATGCGTTGTATAATATATCTTTAGGACTTGATGTTTCTGTAGACTCCATTATCGATCAACTCGCAAAACCCGGAATTAAGGTTGATATAGCGATGCATACTCGTGATACTATCATAAATATAGAAGCCCCGGCTTTACCTCCTGATCCGGATGACGGAACGGATGAACCGGGAGATGAGTCAATTTCGATAGTCGGTACAGGCCTTGATTCTCCGGTGGAAATGACAGAAGAGGAAGCTCTTGCGGGAACTGTTCCTGTTAAAGTCACAATTAAAGCTCCTTCAGGATTGAAGAATATTGTTGTAAAAATAATAGCTCCTGAATTGGAAAAAATATTGGGAAAAGAGAATCCTTTTGATCTGATTAATTTAACACCAACGATGACATCTATATTGGATGGGGTTGGATTAGTTCGACCAAAAGAAGGAGATAAAGAGTATACATTGGATGTAACGGGATTCATGAAGTTAATGGGCGGTGCAGGTGAGTATAAGTTTCAGGTAAAAGTTACTGATACTTCTTTAAGTAGTTTAGAGAAAACATTGACTGTAATTATTAATAAGTAGAGAAGATGAAACGATATACAAGCTGGCTGTTGTTCTTTTTACTCCTTTTCGTATCCTGTGAGGAGAAAAATAATTTGGTAGAAGAAGGATTCCTTTATATCAGTACTTCTAAAGATATGAATGTAGTAACTAGGTCTGCTGTTGATGATGAAGTTATTAGTGTGGCTGTTTGTAAGGCGGCAACAGGTGATACAATAAAGTTTTTCGAAGATTATGCAAAAGAGTTGGGTTCTGGAAAGGTTCAGTTGCCTGTGGGCTTGTATTATGTGAAAGCAGGGACAGTATATGCAGGTAAAGCAGCTTTTGATAAACCTTTCTATTTTGGAATTGATACAATAGAAGTAGTGAAAGCTACGTTAAGGGAATCAGAAGTTATTTGCTCGTTGGCTAATGTAAAAGTAACGGTAAATTACTCGGATTTATTAAAGCAATATTTTATTGGATATAAGACAACAGTAAGTAATACAAGTGGAGAACTGAGTTTTGAGGAAGAAGAAACTCGTGCCGGATATTTTACTCCCGGTAAATTAAATATAGTATTGGATTTAGTAAATAATAATGGTACTGCTTATAAGATCGTGAAAGAGATTTCCGGAACAAAAGCACGGGAGCATTATCGTTTAAATTTCTCTATTGGAGAGACACCGGATAGCCCTGAAGCCGGAGGAGACTTTAATGTTACAGTCAACGAAAAGACTAATGATATTGAATGTACGTTGAATGTTCCTGTCTTTACGGATGACCATGGGAGGAATATGCCTAAAATAGTTACGATGCCGGAGAAAGAATTGAGCATAAAAGAAACAAATCCGGCAGGAGCATTATTAACCTCCGAAATAACATCTAAGAACGGTCTGCAGGTTCTTGCTTTAAAATTTGCTTCTAAATATTTTAATGAAGAAAAAGGGATACCCGCTTACGTTGACTTAATGACTGTGAATGAAGAGATAAGGGGTAAACTGATAGAATTAGGTATTGCTTTTCCTCAATTGTCGGAAATCACAACGGATGCAACATTAGACTTTTCAGCAATGTTGACGAAGCTACCTCTTTTGGATGGAAAGAAAACATCTCATTCAGTTACAATTGTAGCCCGGGATAATTTGGGACAGCAAGTGGAAGATACGATAGTAATGAATGTTCGTCCAAATAAAAATATAGAAGTGAGAATAAGCCCTTGGTCAAGAAAATTATATTTAAATGCAATTGTTGGATCTAATAGTGAGGATATAGAGTTTAAGTATAAGAGGAAATCAGATCCTGAGACTGCTTGGCAAATAGAGACTATTGGTTCGGGAACAGGTGAAGGATCACAGGATGATGAATATATTTACGCAACTGTAATACGAGGGCTGGAGAAGAATACAGAGTATGAATATAAGTGTTTAGTGGGAGTAGATGAGGTGACAGGTGAATTTGTTACTGCTGATGAAACACCGCTGGTAAATTCTAGCTTTGATGATTGGTATGAAGATTCAGTGTGGAAACCAGGAGTGAAAGGTGCTGATTTTTGGAGTAGTGGGAATACTAAAACGTTTGGAGTTACTGCTAATTTTACAACTCCTGTTGATAGTAGAACAGGAGCGGGTAAAGCCGCACAATTAAAATCAGATTTTGCAGGGGTTGGAACTCTTGGAAAGTTTGGTGCTGGAAATATTTTTACAGGGATATTTGAATTGTCTGGAACTGATGGTATATTGACTTTAGGAAGAGAATATACGAGTAGGCCCGTGGCTTTGACTGGTTATTATAAATATAAACCCAAAACAATAGATTATACATCATCCGATATTTCGAATGTGAAAGGGATAGACACTTGTTCTATTTATATAGCATTAACTAGTGAAAAGATGATTGTTAAGACGAAAGCAAGTGAAAGACAGCTATTTAATAAAGAAGATAAGTCTATTATTGCGTATGCAGAGCTAGATAAACAGTTATGTTGTGAAACGAATGGAGATGATTATCATTCATTTACATTACCATTAGTTTACCGTAAATTGGATGAGATTCCTAAATATATCATAATTGTTTGTTCTTCAAGTAAATATGGTGATTATTTTGTTGGAGGGACAGGTAGTACTTTGTGGTTAGATGATTTTAGCCTTGATTTTACAGAACCGGAATAAAAAAGACAGATGAAGAAGATTATTTTTTGCTTTTTGAGTGTGATTATTTCTTTTGGTATTTATGCCAAAGATACTAAATACGATCGTGGGATCGTGATGAAAACTTTTATTCCGAAAGGGCAATGGATGGTAGGTACTACCTTTTCATATTCGGAGCATGTAGATGATAATTTTGAATTTTTGTCTGTTTTGAAAGATATAGACAGTGAAGGATATACATTCAAAATAACCCCTTTAGTCAGTTATGCTATTCGGAATAACATCTCGATTGGAGGGCGTTTAGCGTATTCCCGTTCTTATACAAAGTTGGATAATATCAGCTTATCATTAGGTGATGATTTGAGTTTTGACATAGAGGATTATCATGATGTATCCCATACTATTTCCGGTGCAGTCTTTTTGCGGACATATTTGAATCTTGGGGATAGTAAACGTTTTGGTTTATTTAATGAAGCACGGGTAACTTATGGTTATTCAACCAGTAAGTCTACCAGTGGTACAGGTGTTGATTTGAGCGGTGTACATCAATTGAAGCACTCTTTGAATATTGGTGTGGCTCCCGGGTTGACAGTTTTCATTAATGATTATGCAGCAGTGGAAGCATCAGTAAATGTAGCCGGTTTGGATTTTAAATGGTATGACCAGACAAAAGACCAGGTTTATAAAGGTTCCCGTCATGCCAGTTCTGCAAATTTTAAAATAAATCTTTTGTCGATAGATTTAGGAATTGTCTTTTACCTGTAAAAAGAAATGAGAAATAAAATCATATATCCGGGGTTGTGGTTCTGTTTATTTTTTCTCTTGTCAAGTTGTATAGAGAATGATATACCGTGTCCTACAATTAAAGGTGAGATATTGAAATTTGAGGTCGATGGAATGGTTTCTTCTAAAATAGATGTAGAAACTAATACAGTGAAAGTTAAAATTGCTGATACGATTGATTTGAAAGATGTACGCATAAAAACATTGGAAATTACATCGGGCATGACCTTGATTCCGGATTCAAGTAAATGTATTGATTTTATTCATTTCCCGGATACGGGATTTTCTTCTGTAGATAGTATGCCTCAGTTGGTCAATACTCGTATGAATTTTAGGGAACCGGTATCTTTTCTCTTAAAACTTTACCAGGATTATTGGTGGACTGTTTCTGTAGAGCACGATATAAACCGGATTATTAAAGTAAAGAATCAGGAGGGTATCCCGCTTGTCGATGCTGTGACAAAACATGTTATTATTTATGTAGATGGAGCAAAACAGCCAACCTTTGATAATATAGAGATAGAGAGCTTGCAATTAGGAAGTTCTGTGGCCGTAACAGTTCCTGAACCGACAGAAGTCCATGATTTTAGGCGTCCTCGGGTTTTTGAAGTCACTACCTTCGGAGTAACGGAGAAATGGACTGTTAGTGTTTTACACCAGAATGAGGACGAGAAAACGGCAGAAGTATCAGTGTGGGCTAAACGTGTTTATCTGAGAGGAAACACGAAAAATAATTCAGTTGTAATTCGTTATAAAGAGAAAGAAGCAGAAGAGTGGGATTCTGTTTTATCTCATGAAATCTCGTTTGAAGAGGATACTTATTTGGCGATGATGACACATTTGCAACCTCAGACTACTTATCAATATGAGGTAATTGTCGATGAAAAATCTGAAGGAATAAAAGAAATTACTACTGAAACAGTCTTGCAAGTACCAAACCTGAATTTTGATAATTGGATAGCGGCTAATGGAACATATTATCCAAATAAAGACTTAGATGACAATTATTTCTGGGATTCAGGGAATGGAGGGGCAAAAACAGCTGGTAAGACTCCAACGGAAGAAGAAAAGCGAAATGTAATTAAAGGTTCTGCCGCATATCTTCATTCTGAATATGCGATGGTAGCGTTTGCCGCCGGTAATATTTATACGGGACAATTTATTAAAGCGATTATGGATATTAAAAATCCGGGAGCTGAGTTGGATTTTGGAAGACCGTATTCAGGCCGTCCTTCCGGAATGAAAGGATATTATAGTTATCGTCCCGGGACAATTGATTATGCAGGTCCTGCATATAGCGAGATGATGGGGCAAAAGGATTCTTGCCATATTTATATCGCATTATTTGACTGGACGCAACCTTTCAGGGTGAATACTCAAAAAGGACAGTTTGTTGATTTGAGCTGGAAGAACGAGTCTATGATTGCTTTTGGAGAATTTAAAGCCGGTACGGAGAATAAGGAATATAGCACCTTCAATATTAATCTTCAATACCGGGATTATTTTACGAAACCTACTTATGTTTTGATTGTGGCTTCTGCAAGTAAATATGGCGATTACTTTACCGGAAGTACCAGCAGTGCATTGTATCTGGATGAGTTTGAGCTGGTATTTGAGTAATACATTTCAAATTATTCCTTACCTTTGTGCCTCAAAAATAGAACAAAAGGTATGGAAAAGCGATTTAAAAGAACGCTGATAACAACAGCGTTGCCGTATGCTAACGGACCGGTGCATATTGGTCATTTGGCGGGGGTATATGTGCCTGCTGATATTTATGCGCGTTATCTTCGGTTGAAAGGGGAAGAAGTACTGATGATTGGTGGCTCGGATGAGCATGGGGTACCTATTACTCTGAGAGCAAAGAAAGAAGGGATAACTCCACAGGATGTAGTGGACCGGTATCATGGCATTATCAAGAAATCTTTTGAAGATTTCGGGATAACTTTCGATATCTATTCCCGCACAACTTCAGCTACGCACCATCAGATGGCTTCGGATTTCTTCCGTACCTTATATGATAAAGGCGAATTTATTGAGAAAACAAGCGAACAATATTACGATGAGGAAGCTAAACAATTCCTTGCCGACCGTTATATAACCGGAACATGCCCTCATTGCGGTAACGAGAAAGCCTATGGCGATCAGTGTGAAGCCTGCGGTACCTCGCTTAGTCCGACAGACCTGATCGACCCGAAGTCGGCAATCAGTGGAAGCAAGCCCGTGATGAAGGAAACCAAACACTGGTACCTGCCTCTTGACAAATGGGAACCTTTCTTGCGCGAATGGATTCTGGAAGGTCATAAAGAATGGAAACCGAATGTATACGGACAGTGTAAAAGCTGGCTGGATATGGGACTTCAGCCACGCGCAGTAAGTCGCGACCTGGACTGGGGCATACCTGTGCCGGTGGAAGGCGCCGAAGGTAAAGTGCTCTATGTCTGGTTTGATGCTCCTATCGGATATATCTCCAATACAAAAGAATTGCTTCCCGATTCTTGGGAAACGTGGTGGAAAGATCCGGAAACAAAGATGGTTCATTTTATCGGTAAAGATAATATCGTATTCCACTGCATCGTATTTCCATCGATGCTGAAGGCGGAAGGTTCCTATAACCTTCCGGAAAATGTACCTGCAAATGAGTTCCTTAACCTGGAAGGTGATAAAATCTCCACATCCCGTAACTGGGCTGTATGGTTGAATGAATATCTGGTAGATATGCCGGGTAAGCAGGATGTATTGCGTTATGTCCTGACTGCTAATGCCCCGGAAACAAAAGATAACGACTTTACCTGGAAAGATTTCCAGGCACGCAACAATAACGAGCTGGTTGCTATTCTGGGTAACTTCGTGAACCGTGCCCTTGTTCTTACCGAAAAATATTTTGATGGCAAAGTACCTGCGGCTGGGGAGTTGACCGACTATGACCGTCAGACTATGACCGATTTTGCAAATGTGAAGGAAGATGTGGAACGCCTGCTCGATGCATACCATTTCCGTGATGCACAAAAAGAAGCGATGAATCTGGCACGTATCGGTAATAAATACCTTGCTGACACGGAGCCTTGGAAACTGGCTAAAACGGATATGTCGCGCGTGGCAACTATCATGAATATCGCTTTGCAGATTACGGCAAACCTGGCTATTGCTTTTGAACCGTTCCTGCCTTTCAGTATGGAACGTTTGAACAAGATGCTGAATGTACAGCCGCTGGGCTGGGATCGTTTAGGCTCTACCGATTTGCTGGAAGCCGGCCATCAGTTAGGTAAATCCGAACTTTTGTTTGAAAAAATGGAAGATAGCGTAATAGAGGCACAAGTACAGAAACTTCTCGATACCAAGAAAGCAAATGAAGAAGCAAATTACAAGGCAAAACCAATCCGTGAAAACATTGAGTTCGATGACTTTATGAAATTGGATATCCGTGTAGGAACCATTCTTGAATGTACAAAAGTTCCAAAAGCGGATAAACTGCTTCAATTCCGTATTGACGACGGTCTGGAAAAACGTACGATTGTTTCGGGAATTGCCCAGCATTATGCCCCGGAAGAACTGGTAGGCAAACAGGTTTGTTTTGTAGCAAATCTGGCTCCCCGTAAATTAAAAGGCATCGTATCCGAAGGTATGATTCTTTCAGCTGAGGATTTTGACGGAAAACTGTCTGTCATCACTCCGCAAAAAGAAGTAAAACCGGGAAGCGAAGTAAAATAAGGTTACTTATATATAGGCTAAGATAGCCGGAGAATGACCCCAAAAAGTTATGCAAATGAATATTGCATAGCTTTTTGGGGTCACTTCATATACTACCGGGTGGAAAGAGCGGTCTTATTCTTCATAGTTATGGTTTTCTGAATTCATAGTTATGATTTTCAAAAACCATAACTATGAATTAGGAAAAAGTGTCCTGTCTATAGAGCTTGTTTAGATTTGTGTCTTTAAATTTTTTTTACGGCATATATAATAATATATATTCAAGTCCGTTTATAAAAACAGAAAGAGGGAAATAGAGGGTAGGCATTAATAAAAGCACACAAGAAACTCTACTTGTAAAATTGCAATTTACAGTGGACCTTAACTATGGAAAGGGAGGAAGACAGGCAGGTTCTGTTCTTCCTCCCTGTTTTTATTTGCTATAGAACTGGTTTATTGTGGTTTTTCAGGTTCAACTCCTTTAGATATATATAAACGTGTTATCTTTGTCATATGTTTGTTATTCCCATATCGGGAGTGACGAACCTTTATGTATCTGGATGGCAATTAAAAACAGGAGGACCTTTCAAAGGGAAATATAATTATGAGAGTAGCGATAGTAGGGACCGGCTATGTAGGGCTTGTGACAGGAACCTGTTTTGCAGAAATGGGAACAGATGTTTTTTGCGTGGATGTGGACACGGAAAAAATAGAGAATCTGAAACAAGGTATTATTCCAATCTATGAGCCCGGACTTGAAGAAATGGTACGGCGTAACCAGCAAGCAGGTCGTTTGCATTTTACCACACATTTGACGGAATGTCTGGATAAGGTTCAGGTCCTGTTTTGTGCTGTTGGTACTCCTCCCGGCGAAGACGGCAGTGCTGATCTTACATATGTGCTGGATGTAGCGCGTATGGTCGGACAGCATATGAAACAACATCTTCTTATTGTAAATAAAAGTACGGTGCCGGTAGGTACGGCTCGAAAGGTTCGCCAGGTTATTCAGGAAGAGTTGGATAAACGGAATCTGAAGATTGAGTTTGATGTGGCATCCAATCCGGAATTTTTGAAAGAAGGAGCAGCCATCAAGGACTTTATGAGTCCGGACCGGGTGGTTGTCGGAGTGGAATCCGATAGGGCGAAAGAATTGATGACGCGTTTGTACCGGCCTTTCCTGTTAAATAATTTCCGTGTTATTTTTATGGATGTGCCTTCTGCCGAAATGACTAAATATGCGGCTAATGCAATGCTTGCCACCCGTATCAGTTTTATGAATGATATTGCCAACCTGTGTGAGATTGTTGGCGCCGATGTCAATATGGTTCGTAAGGGAATCGGTTCGGATGCCCGTATAGGTAATCGTTTCCTGTATGCCGGTTGCGGATATGGAGGTTCTTGTTTCCCGAAAGATATAAAAGCGCTTATCAAGACTGCAAAACAACATGCATATGATATGCGCATTCTGGAAGCTGTTGAGGACGTAAATGAGAAACAGAAATCAATCCTGTTTCATAAGTTGAATAATTATTTCAAAGGAGATTTACAACACAGGCGGGTTGCAATCTGGGGACTTGCCTTTAAACCGGAGACGGACGATATGCGTGAAGCTCCTTCATTGGTACTTATAAACAGGTTACTGGCTGCCGGTTGTGACGTCTATGTATACGACCCGGTGGCAATGGACGAAACGCGTCGTCTTTTGGGGGATAGCGTTCATTATGCTAAAGATATATATGACACGGTTGTGGATGCCGATGCTTTGCTTCTGGTTACGGAATGGAAAGAATTTCGCCTGCCTTCCTGGTCGGCAATAAAGAAACTGATGGCTACCCCGGTAATCCTTGACGGACGTAATATTTATGATGCTGCCGAACTGGAAGAGAATGGTTTTATTTATCATTGCATCGGCAGATAAAAAGTAAATTATGATAACCAAATTATACAGAACACTTATCTCTGAGCAAGTCCGGCAATCCATTTATAATGCTTTTCTGGGTGATTTCCTGTCTGCATACCGGAGAACCCGGGATTGGTTAAGATGTAAAGGCTATTATTTATATTATTCTGTTATCAAACCGGAGACAGAAAAGGAGCAGGCATTCTGGATATTAGGAAAAACAGGCCCGACGCCTTTCCCTTATTTGTGGAAGAAAGAATATGATCGTTTGCAAATTGATGTGGCTGTAGATGCGGAAAACGGATTGCCATATGTGTATCATAAAGGGAAGAGGCTTTATTTCAGGCGTGATATGTTTCATCGCGTATCCGGTTCTTATAAAGAGCTATTAATGGAGCAAGACAGCCGCTGTGCCCATCGCTATGTGGAATCTTATCAGGATTTAAAGGGAAAGACCTTGCTGGACATAGGCTGTGCGGAAGCTATTTTTACCCTCGATACTATCGAAGAGATTGACCATGCTTATCTGTTTGAATGCAATGAGGGATGGATTGAAGCTTTACAAGCTATATTTGCCCCTTGGAAAGAGAAAGTGACGATTGTCCGTAAATACGTTAGCGATATGAATGATGAAAATAACGTAACATTGGACGACTATTTTAAAGATAAACCTTCAGACAATTTATTTCTGAAGATGGATATAGAAGGGTATGAACGTAAGGCTTTGCGGGGAGCTTCCTGTTTATTAAGTAATGCAAAGAATATATCCGGTTCGGTATGTGTCTATCACTTATCTGATGATGTACCTGTTATACAAGGCATATTACGAGAACATAAATTAGAAACGACCCTATGCCCCGGATATCTGTATGTTGAAAAAGAAATGCGTCCTGCCGTCATGCGGTTTAAATAATGCTCTATGGCAGAACAGACTCTAAAAGAGAAAACGGCAAAAGGGCTTTTCTGGGGTGGTATCAGCAATGGTGTTCAACAAGTGCTGGGTGTCCTGATAGGAATAATTCTCCTGAAAAACCTGACGGAAGATGATTACGGGCTGGTAGGTATGCTTGCTATTTTTATCGCGATTGCAAGTACTATACAGGAGAGTGGCTTTATTGCCGCACTGACGAACCGCCCGGTATTTAAGGATAATGATTACAATGCTGTTTTCTGGTTTAACTTGATTGTGGGTAGCAGTATCTATGTTATTTTATATTTCTGTGCCCCCCTGATTGCCGGATTTTATAGGGAACCAGCCCTGATACCCCTTTCCCGGGTATTATTCCTTTCCATTGTCGTAGGAAGTATGGGGATAGCCCATAATGCCGTCTTATTTAAAAAGTTGATGGTAAAGGAAAGGGCCAAGGTCGATATCTTTGCTACAGCTATATCCGGTGTTATCGGTATCTATATGGTATTAAACGGTTATGGTTATTGGGCTTTGGCGATACAGACTTTGGCTGCTTCGACTTTGGGAACTCTTCTCCGTTGGTATTTCTCCCCTTGGCGACCTGGCTTTTCGATAGATTTTACTCCTGTAAAGGAGATGTTCGGATTTAGTTTTAAGATGCTGGTATCTTCCATTGTGAGTCAGGTTCAGATAAATATATTCTCTGTATTGCTCGGTAAGTTCTATACGAAAGCGTATGTGGGCTTCTATTCGCAGGGGACGAAATGGGCAGGAATGGGAACCCAGGTTATTAATGGAATGATTTACAGTGTGGCACAACCGGTGTTTGTGCAAGTCCAGTCTGAAAAAGAGCGTCAATCCCATATGTTGAGGAAGATGGTACGTTTTATCTCTTTTATTTCTTTTCCGGCATTGTTGGGGCTGGCTTTTATCAGCCGCGATTTTATTACAATTATAAACAGTAACTTTTTACCTGCTGTCCCGATATTGCAGATGTATTGCATGTGGGGATGTGTCTATCTGTTTTCCTCCCTTTATATCCAGATAATTATTGCGCATGGGCGTTCAAACTTCTATTTCTGGTGTACTCTGGTCAGTTCGATTATACAGATAGCGGTTACATTTTTTGCCTGCCCCTATGGTTTGTACTGGATAGCGATGGCAAACCTGATTGTCTCTTTTCTGATTCTTTTGATTTGGCATATTTCGGTAAGCAAACTGATTCCGCTGTCATTCTTTAATTTCCTGAAAGATACGGTGCCTTATTTGCTTATTGTCTTTGTTAGCATAGTAATAGCCTGGTTGATAACAAAGCAGATAGAAAATCTCTATATAAAACTGATAGCGAAAGTATTGTTGGTTGCCGTATTTTATGTGGCGGCAATGTGGTTTTCGTCTGCTGTCATATTCCGGGAAGTGTTGTCTTTTCTTCTGAAAAAGAAACAATAGCCAGTCGTATATAAATGGAACAAGAAATAATAGTCAGTATTTGTATCCCGGCATATAAGCGTGCCGATTTTTTAGAGAGGTGTCTGGATTCGATTCTTCAACAGTCCTTTCAGCAGTATGAAATTGTCATCACTGACGATTCTCCTACAGATGAACTGAAGCCGTTGAGTGAAAAGGACGAGCGGATTGTTTATGTTAGGAATGAACAGCCGTTGGGTAGTCCTGCCAATTGGAATAAAGCGATATCTCTTGCAAGAGGGAAATATATTAAGATTATGCATCATGATGACTGGTTTTCATCTTCGGATGCGTTATCCCGCTTTGTGCAGGCATTGGAAGAAAATCCATCCTCCCTGTTTGCCTTTTCTGCATCCAGGCAAGTAGGAAAAGACAAAGTAATAAACAGGCCGATATTGACAAAAAAGGTATCAAAGCTGTCCTATATTCCGGAAATATTGTATAATAAGAATTGCATAGGAGCTCCCAGTGTGACTATTTTCAGGAACAATCAGGGGCTTTACTTCGATGAACGTCTGATATGGTTGGTGGATACCGAGTTTTATATCCGGATGCTGAGGATGAATAAGCATTTCACGGTGATTAACGAACCCTTGATAGATGTAGGACTTAGTGAGTTCCAGATAACGAATGATTGTATTGAAAATAGCAAGTTGGTTATTGGAGAATACTTGTATATGTTTAAGAAATTATCTTTAGAAAGAAATGTGAGGGATTATATCGTCTTGCTGGATAAATTTGCCTTGTACAATATTTTCACCAATGAGGATATTATGCAAGCGGGTATTGATGTTACTTTGAGCAGTATGGAAACAGGCATTATTTGTTTGTTAAAACTCAAACAAAATATAATCCGGTATTTAAAACAGTTGAAGAGGGCATTGGTATAAACGTATGGAAATTATAGTTCTTTCAGGAGGTTTGGGCAACCAAATGTTTGAATACGCATTTTACGTAAGCAAGCAGGCGGCGGTAAATAAGAAATTGTATTTAAGTGATTATTCTATCCGCAGGGAAGCAACACACAACGGGTTGGAATTAGAACGTCTGTTCGGTATCTCTTTGGGGGAGAGAAACAGATATTATGAATTTCTTGTCCGGGTGGTTCGTAAGTTGTTGCTTTTCAAAGATAGGGGAATGATAAAATATGCAGCCCGGACCTTTTTGTCCTTATTGCGTCTGTTGGGTGTAAAGATTGTACAAGAGCAGCAGGCAGGGGTGTTTGATAAGGCTTATCTGGAAGAACAGTCCGGTTTGACCCTAACATTTGGTTTTTGGCAGAGTGAGAAATACTTTTATAACGTAAAAGATTTGATATTACAGCAATATCAGGTTAACTTGGAGATATCCAAGTTAACTGCCGATTTATTGGTGCAGATACAAAAAACAGATAGTGTTTCCATCCATATTCGAAGAGGTGATTATTTGTCAGACAAGTATAAACACCTTTATGGGAATATTTGTACGATAGATTATTATAAACAAGCAATAGCCATGCTCGGAAAAAAAGTTCCGGAAGCAACTTTTTTTGTTTTTTCCGATGATATGAAATGGGTAAAAGAACATCTCGATATACCTTCTCCTGCTTATGTCGATTGGAATAAGGGAATCGATTCGTGGCAGGATATGTATTTGATGTCTTGTTGTAAGCATAATATTATAGCAAACAGTACGTTTAGTTGGTGGGGGGCCTGGTTGAACCCCAATAAAAAGAAGGTGGTAATTGCCCCTTCGCTCTTTTTGAATACGGAAACTACTCCTGATTTAATACCAGATAGCTGGATAAAAATATGAAAGTATCTATTGTCATGCCTGTATACAACGTTTCCGACTATATAGAGGAATGTTTACTTTCTGCGTTAAACCAGACGTATGAAGAGTTGGAAATCCTGTTGGTTGACGATGCCTCTCCGGATGACAGCATGGCGAAGGCCCGGAAGATTGTAGATGCACATCCTTGTAAAGATAAAGTTCACTTTTTATCACACGATGAGAACCGCGGCCTGTCTGCTGCAAGAAATACCGGTATACGTAATTCCATCGGAGAGTTTCTGTTTTTTTTGGATAGTGATGACATGCTGCCTTCGGATGCCATCGAGATATTAGTAAAAGCTATGAATGGGATATATGCCGACTTTGTGATTGGTGAATACGAGTTGTTAGGCTCGAATGACCGGCTGAAATATCCGGAGACCGAATTAATGGACGGAACATGCCTGGCAGATCAGGATATTGCAGATAAACTTTTTGCCAGGTTATGGCATGGGATGGCATGGAATAAACTGGTAAGGAGAAGGATGTTTACTGAACAGTCCTGTTGGTTTTATGAAGGAATCCTGCATGAAGACATCCTATGGTCTTTCTGTTTGGCAGCCAGAGCTTCAGAACTGCTTGTCACTAAAAAGATTACATATAAATACCGGGTACGTCCGGGTTCTATCACCCAGAAAATGAGTGACAGGAATTTTGACAGCTTGGAAATTGTTTTCCGTGAAATTGTGAAAGAGATGAAAAACAGGAATATGCCGTTGACTCCTCTCTTGTTCGATTATTTGGCGAACCAGCGGATTTATTTTTTTAAGGAATTGCTTCGTAATCATGTGAAGACTTCTGTTATCCGGGAAAGAATACAAAGAGTAAATCAGATATTTAAAGGTTACAACAGTTTTTCTTGGTGTAAGTATCCGTTTATGTCTAATTTGAAACTATTAGCGTATAAATTGCCCGTTCGTTTGGCTTGTTTATATGTGAAGGCAACACTTTGAGCATGCGTATGAAAAAGATAAAGATAAATTTCGTTGATTTCTGGCAAGGCTTTGATCCTCAGGATAATTTGATTGTTAATACATTATCCGGTTACTATGATGTTGTTATCGATACTAATCCGGACTATCTTTTTTATTCTACTTTCGGATTCAGCCATCTGGACTATAAAGATTGCATAAAGATTTATTTCACCGGTGAGAATGATGTTCCAGATTTTAATTTCTGTGATTATGGCATGGGTTTTCAGCATATTACTTTTGAAGACCGTTATCTCCGGTTTCCCTTGTATTTATTTTATAAGGGATACGAGCGGTTAGGAAAGAAACAGGTGGATAAATCGCTGGTAAATCGTAAATTCTGTAATTTTGTATATTCCAACAGCATGTATTCTACACCGCTTCGCGAACAATTTTTCCACCGGTTGTCCGAATACAAGAAGGTGGATTCGGGAGGACGTTTGCTGAATAATGTAGGTGGACCTGTTTCTGATAAAATGACGTTTATCCGGGATTATAAGTTTACAATTGCTTTTGAGAACAGTGCTTTGTCCGGATACACTACGGAAAAGTTGATGGAGCCGATGGTGGTAAACTCACTCCCAATATATTGGGGAAATCCGAATGTACATTCGGATTTTAATCCGGAATCTATCATAAATATTCAGTTATTCAATAATATGGATGAGGCTGTGGAGGAAATCATCCGTCTGGATAATGATGATGAGGCCTATTTACAGAAGTTATCCCTTCCCTGGCAGACGAAAGAGCAGCAGGAAAAGGACTGGATGCAGGAGCTCATTGCTTTCTTGTGCAATATATTCGACCAACCGTTTGAACAGGCAGTAAGACGTACTGTGTTCGGTTATGCCGTAATGAAAAAATATAAGGAAGCCCGTTTTGCCAAACTGGCGGCTCTCCCTATCTTGAGAAATTTGAAATAGTATGGCGGAAAAGACATTGTTAGATTTATACCACCGGGTAAATGACCGGAGTACTCCCCGTTTTGTTTATCATCTGGGAGGTGATTCCGGTTTTTTTTCGGAATACAATAATATGATTCTTGCTATTCTGTATTGCCTGGACAAGAAGATACGGTTTTCCATCTATTCCAAGGATGCTAATTTTAAATATAAAGAGGGCTGGAATGATTATTTTTCCCCTTTTTGTGAGGAGGGAGGTAATTTCCTGCATGTTTATTTTAACCGGCGTCCGAATCCTCGCTTTAAAAACTCCTTGCTGAGGAAAGCCGATACATGGTTGACTGCTGTTTTCCGGTCTGTTAACCCCCGTGTGCTTACCACTTTTGATTTGTGGGATGCTTTGCGTTCGCAAGCCCATCCTTCGGAATATAACTTCCCTGAGTTGGGACTGAAAGGTGATTTGCGTGCCATCTGCCGTAAACTGATAGAAATGACATGGGTGTATAATGGAAAGACGGCAGAGGAAGTACAACGGTATAAACAGTCCGTAAATCTACCGGATCGATATATCGGTTTTCATATACGGGGAGGTGATAAATTTAGCGAAGCTGAAATCCTCGGTTGCAGGCAATATATAGGCAAAGCGGAACAACTGTCGGATATCCGTTCCGCATTTGTCCTTACAGACGATTATGCGGTGATTGAGGAATTAGAGAAAAATTATCCATCCTGGTCGTTCCGGACATTTTGTGGAAAAGAGGAAAGGGGGTATTTCCATAATACATTCAAGCATGAAGCGCCGGAAGTAAAGAAAAACCGTTATATCAAACTGTTTGCTTCAATGGATGTATTGGCGGAAGCGGAACTGTTTATCGGAACATTCAGTTCTAATCCGGGCATGTATCTGGGTATGCGGATGTCTCCCGAAAAGGCTTATTCTATTGATATCCCGGATTGGAGAATTTGGTAAGATGCCTTAAAAGTAAAACATACCCCTGTCTTTGTTTTGGATACAGGAGCATTCATGTTTCCGAAAGCCAAGGGCGTGGTATAAATTTCTGGGCCATAACATTAAACCAAGAGTCGATCACGCAAATAAAAAAGCTGTTCCTGAATTATCATGGAACAGCTTTTTTCATTTTCCTGTTTATAGCTATCAGTTTTTTGCTAGTTCCGATTCGATCGGATCGTCATATTTCTTCTGCAATTTGTGCAGTTCATCCATCAATTGCCTGGTGATCTCTTCGGTGCCTGGTTTATTATAGATGTTATTCATTTCCATTGGATCGTTCTGAAGGTCGTACAGTTCCCATACATCGATATCATTATAGAAATGTATTAACTTATAACGGTCCGTGCGTACTCCGTAATGACGTTTTACCATATGTTCTGCAGGAAATTCATAATAATGGTAATACATGGAAGTACGCCAGTTCTTCGGATGTTCGCCTTTCAGCAACGGCAGGTAAGAATCACCCTGAATATCTTTTGGTATCGGAACTCCGGCCAGATCCAGGAAAGTTGCTGCATGATCAATGTTCTGAATCATTTCCGGAATATCTCCCTTTATACCACCCGGATAGCGAATCAGCAGCGGAGTACGGAAGGATTCTTCATACATGAAACGTTTGTCGAACCAGCCATGTTCGCCCATATAGAATCCCTGATCTGATGTATAGATGATGATCGTGTTATCCAGCAGATCGTTCTTTTTCAGATAATCCAATACACGCCCCACATTACGGTCAACTGAATGGATTACACGGATATAATCGTGCATATACTGCTGGTATTTCCATTCAGCCAAAGCCTTGCCGGTCAGTTTCTTTTTCTTGAAGTCTTTGATGATCGGGTCGTAATGTCTGTCCCAGGCCGCCTTTTGTCCTGGAGTCATCCGATTGTACAAATTACGTCCGGCTTTTTCCAGATCCGGATTGGAATGTATCTCATTTTCTTTGTCTGCCAGCTTCAGGTCATAAACCAGATCCATATTCTTAATGATACTCATTTCCTGCTCGGAAGCAGCAATACGGCCTTTATACTTATCGTAGAAATTTTCGGGGATAGGGAATACAACGTCATTATACAGATCCAGGTCACAAGTATCAGGCATCCAGGTACGGTGTGGAGCTTTATGATGTAGGAGCAGGCAGAATGGTTTATTCTTGTCCCTTTTCTTGTCCAGCCAGTCGATAGCCAGATCGGTTGTTATATTGGTAGCGTATCCTTCCATCTGCTTCTTTACTCCGTTATCGATGAAATACGGATTGTAATAATCTCCCTGTCCGATCAGGATATTCCAATAGTCGAATCCTGTGGGGGTGGAAGTCAGATGCCACTTTCCGACAATAGCCGTCTGGTAACCAGCTTGTCTCAATAATTTTGGAAAAGTTTGCTGTCCGCCGTCGAACGTCTTTGTATTATCGGTAAAGCCATTCTTATGGCTATACTTACCTGTCAATAAACAGGCACGACTAGGCCCGCTTATCGAATTGGTAACAAAGCTGTTAGTAAAACGGACACCCTCTTTTGCAATACGGTCAATATTAGGCGTCTCGATGAACCGGCTGCCGTACGCACTGATCGTTTGGTACGAATGGTCATCACACATGATGTAGAGGATATTCATTGGTTTCTTGACTTCCTCTTTCCCTTTGCAGGAGGGCAGCGATGCCAACATCGCTGCTCCTGTCAAAGAAAATAATACTGTAGCTCTAACGTTTTTCATATATTTTATTTATATAAATGAGTTTACCATCCCGGGTTCTGTTCCCATTTACCTCCTGTCAATGACAACATACGAGGTTGAATAGGTAGCAGATAGTCACGATTAACATTAAATTGCCATCCTTGCTCATAACCGGCCGGATTACTAGGTATTACATAGCGTAGTGCGTCACCCGGATTTCCGGTCAGGAAAAGGTTATTGCCGGAAGTCTGGTCATAAATCAGCTTACCTCCATACTGTGGATGGTTTTCCAAATTACTGCCAGTAAACAAAGCTCCTTTCGGCCATTTACCGACAATCAGTTCATCGGCGGCCGCCCAACGCAAAATATCTTCTAGGCGACGTCCTTCGCAGGCTTTTTCAATACGGCGCTCACGGCGGACTGCCTGAATATATTTATCCAAATAACGGAACGGATAATCGGATTCCTGATTATATTCCCGGTCAAAGTCAACGGCAGGCATGCCAACGCGAGCACGTAACGGCTGTAAAGCTTCAATAATTTTCTGGGCATTTCCCGCGCCGTTTATTTCAGCCAATGCTTCCGCGTAATTTAACAGAATATCGGCATAACGGAACTGGATAGCCGGAGTTGAACCCTTGTACTCGGCATCCAAACTGCCGGTATAATCGATTTGTACATATTTCAACAACGAATAACCTGTCACATTCTGATTGTAAGAAGAGGTACCGACCAGTGGCGGAACCACATAATACGGAGGCGTATCATCCGGACGCAACTGTTGTCCCGGCATACAAATCGTTTGTGCTAAACGCGGGTCACGCACGGTAGGCAAAAGTTCATCACCAAACACCTTCTTAGCTTCAATACGTGCACCACCGATGAACGGCTTGCCGTCTATAGTCAGATAATCATCTATCAATGAGGCTGTAACCCCTATGTCACCACCTCCCTGGTTCAGGTAACGGTCTACATTGTTACCTATCTGGTCGCCGTCATATTTCTTAAACCAAAGGACTTCCGGATTCCCGGACAAATCTGTTGTCTGGAACATCTTGCGATAATCGTCATTCGTATTTCCGGTCGAGTAAATCTTCCATACGCCACGATTCATCACTGCCCGGGCCGCGTCGGCCGCCTGCGTGAGATAGTTCTTTATCTTTTCGTCCGTTACGGCAGGGTCGAAGAACTTGTCGCCTTTTGCCTTATGGTATTTCTCCCAAGTTCCTTCAAACAGGGCGACTTCGCTCTTCAAGGCACGGGCCACGTCTTTATGGACACGCATGGAAGCACAGTTGTCTTGTTCGCTCAGGTAATCGATCGCTTTATCCAGATCTGCCAAGATACTGTCCGCCACAACCGTACGGCTGTCTCGGGATAAATGCATCTCTTCCTCATTCGGGTCAAGCGGAGTACTCACCCATGTCAATGGTCCATAATCCACTAACATCTTATAGTAATACCAGGCACGGAAATAATAGGCTTCGCCGACATATTGGTTGTAATCGGGAGAACCTTCTTCTGCGCAATTACCTAGATTGCACAACATAAAGTTCAGATTGCGGATCGCCGTATAATTAGTCAGTTTGGCAGCGCTACTCAAGGTTGTCTCTCCCGACAAACGGGTACTGACCGAGCTGGATGCCATATTATCGCTCTGCGTATCGTAGCCGGAGATGCCGCTGCCTCCGCCGGCTGTCATTTCTTGAGCACGCAGGCCATCCCCATAACTCACCTTGCCATATTTCGGATTGCCAGTCTGGTAGAACTGATCGAGATAGTTTCTCATTTCACCGGTACTGCTGAAAGGCTGCACAGTAGAAAGTACGCCTTCCGGCATTTTATCCATATCAAAGCAGGATGTAAGGCTGAGAGCCAAAATCACGCCTAAAAATATATTCTTTTTTTTCATAAGATTCCTTGTTTATAAGTTAACAACCAGACCGGCAGATACAACACGGTTCATCGGATAGTTCTTACCTCCTTCGTCGGTGTAGCTGTTTTTCGTAAAGATTGCTTCCGGGTCAAACATTCCTTTCAGTTTAGTAAAGGTCAGTAAGTTCTCACCAGAAAAGAATACCTGAACTTTTTGCATGCCTATTTTATTTGTCCAGGCGGCAGGAAGGTCATAACTGACAGTCAGGTTTTTCAGACGGCAATACGCGGCATTCTGCATATACCGGTCGCTGGTAGTCATCGTCTTGTCGCGGAACGGAACAACGCCGCCTGATGTATGAATATAAGGCTTCGGATAGTAAGCATTCGGATTCGATTCGCTCCAATAATCCAAATGTTCCTTGAATACGGTCACCTGTGCATACGAGCTGCTGCCCCAGAAATACGTCGCTAAGCCCGGATCCCAGTCGCGTTTGCCGATGCCTTGGAACAACAAGCTTAGAGTGACGCCTTTCCAACTGATAGATCCGTTCACTGTATATTGGTAACGAGGTGTCGTATTGCCGATAACGGTCATATCACCCATATCGCCCAATGTATTGGTTCCGTTGTTGATCTTATTGTCGTTATTTAAATCACGGTATTTCACATCACCTGGAGTCCAGGGTTTACCACTGATGAATGACAGGTCGTATTTATTATAAGCATCGGCTTCTGCCTGCGTCTGGATCAGGCCATCGGCACGGTATCCCCATATTTCGCCTACCTTCTTGCCTGTATACCAGTTATCTTTCGGATTTGTTCCCGTCGGGTTGGCATATTCTGTTACTTCTGATGTCGCATCAGACACAGAACTGGCAATCGTATATTGTATATCTTTACCGATCTGTCCGCGATAGTTCAACGACAATTCCCAACCACGGTTACGCATGCAGGCATTATTCGTTTGAGGGGCGGCAGCTCCGAAAAAATCCGGGAAATCGACACCGGGGCCCAGCATATCTTTTGTGTCACGTTGGAAAATATCGAGTGTACCGGTCAGCGTATTTCCGAGAAAGCCAAAGTCGAGGCCGATATTCTTACTTTCAACCTTTTCCCAGGTTGTATTCGGATTTACAACCGACGGAGCCTGCGTAAAGATATGACGTCCGTCGGCAAAGATATAATTACCCAAGCCGTTGTTCAGTGCCATAGTTGCGGCAAAAGTGTAAAGGGCAGCACCGGCCTGATTACCCAATAATCCATAAGAAGCACGAAGCTTCAGGTTGGACAGGACATCTGTCGCAGAACTCATAAACGCTTCACGGGTAATGTTCCATCCCAGTGAGGCCGACGGGAAGAATCCCCAGCGATGATCCGTAGCGAAGCGGGAAGAGCCGTCATAGCGCCCGTCCAGCTCAACCAGATAACGTCCGTCATAATCATAATTGATACGGCCGAAAAATCCACGGGTAGCCCATCCGTTACGAGTGTCGACAATGGTCTTATCGCCCGTACCCATGCCGACATTCGGATTGGTGGTGGAATATAGGCCGGTGATGGAATTTTTCATCAGGCTATAGTTGTAATCTTCTTCTTGAAAACCGGCCATCACTGTAAAGTGATGCTTTTCAGCCAAACTGAAAAGGTAGTTTGTATACAGATTGATCGACTGGTAACGTGAGCGGTCATAGCTGCGTGTAAACTTGCCGTCAGGAGACATGCCTAGCTCCGAACGTACACCCAGAGAGGTGCTCACACCATCTGCCCCGTAAATAAGCGGGCTGACATTGAGTGCTTTGTATTCTTCGTTATCCAGTTTATATGTATAATCGAAGAAAACGAACCAGTTTTTCAGTGGCTGGATGTCCAAACCAACAGTAATATTCATGTTATCCCGCTGTGTGTTGGTATAAGTACCGCTCTGCAGATAAGGGATCATAGTCAACTCCGTGAAATGGCCGTTCGGATCGACAGGACAAACGGTCGGACGGAAACGGGCCAGCGAATGGTAGAAACCTTCGCTAATGCCACCGTCACCAAACGGTGTATCTTGGTCGGAATGCATGAATTTGGTATTTACCTTTAATTTCATCCAACTGGTCAGTTGCGAATTGACATTTGCCGCAAAGTTATAACGCTTATAGTCCATATCGGCATAACGGAGGATGCCGTCTTCCGAATAGTATCCGCCGGAAATATAATACTGTGCCGCTTTACCGCCACCGCTCAGGCTAACATTATGATTTTGTTTAAATGCCCAGTTCTTATAATGTAAATCAAAGTAGTTCACATTGCCAACACCAGACTCCGAGTTTTCGAACGCCGGATTCATATTGGAATTGGCAGGCAACTCAAACCAGGGATTTACGCTGCTCGGATCTTTAATATACTGTTGCAATAAAGCTATTTTCTCATCACTGTATAAACGTGGCGACCCCGCATTGATGCAACCGGCATTCCAATATTTAGCGAAATCGTACGAATTAACCATATCTGGCAGGACAGTCGGCGAACTCCAGCCTACCGTTCCCTGGTAGCTGACACGCATCTTGCCTTCCACGCCCTTCTTGGTGGTCACCAGAATTACGCCATAAGCCGCACGCGCACCATAGATGGCACAGGCAACCGCATCTTTCAGCACGGAAATGTTTTCGATGTCATTCGGGTTGACATCTGAAAGATTCATTTCCACCCCGTCCACCAACACGTAAGGAGCCGCATTGTTTGCCAAGTTGCCCTGTCCGCGTAAAGTCAAGGTTCCTTCCCCTCCCGGGCGGCCGCCATCGGAATTGCTTACCATCAGCCCCGGTACCATTCCTTGTAAACCCTGTACGGCATCGGCTAGCGGACGGCGTTCCAACATCTCCCCTTTCACGGAGGATACGGAACCTGTCAGATTCACTTTTTTCTGTACGCCATAGCCCACTACTACCACTTCGTTCAGGTCTACAGCATCACTGAGCATCTTTATTGTGATCTCCTTCACGCCTTCCTTCACTGGAATTTCTTGAGAAATCATACCAATATAAGATATCAATAAAGTTTGTCCGGGTGATGCTGCAAGGGTAAAACGGCCATCCGCATCTGCCATCGTGCCGTTCTGGGAACCTTTCACCTGAACGGCAGCCCCGGCAAGTGGTTCTGATGTTGCCTCTTCGAGCACAATCCCACTGATATTTTGCTGGGCAAAACCAACCAGACAAAATAACAATAATACACATGTTAGAAAAGCTTTTTTCATAAACATTATCAATTAGTTAATAAATTGTAAATGCGAAGTTAAATTTACCGCCATGACCCAATGTCAATAAATGTACTTTTCATGTCAAAAAGCATCCTGAAATATTGAATACTTTCATCTTTGGACATGTTTTAGTACATTTGTGGATATTAGAACAGGACACTATGGGAAACAGCTATGTTTTTAGGATATTATACATTTTATCTTTGTTTTTCACCTCTACCGGATATGGGAGGGGAGCTAATCCCAACTACTATTTCCAGCAGCTGAGCATCAACAAAGGGCTCTCGCAGACCACAGTAAACAGTATCCTTGCCGACAAGAAGGGTTTGATCTGGATCGGAACTGCTTCAGGGCTGAACTGCTTCGACCATTACGACATGAAAAGTTATTTCCACGAAAAAGATAACCCTCATTCTTTGCCCGGCAACACGATCTACTTCATTGCTGAAGATTCGCTGAATAATATCTGGATATCGACCAACAACGGACTCACTCTCTACGATAAAAGCAGTGATTCGTTTCATTCTGCTAAATTTGAAGATAAAGCGATCATCTCCTATTCATTTTGCTCACTTTCCGGTTCGATTCTGTTCACGGCCGATGAAGGAATATACATTTATGACTATAAAAAGCAGACATTCCGCAAAAGGCCGATTCTTCTGGAGGATTCTTCCGATTTTGAACCTTATTGCATAAAGCCATGGGATAAGAATGAATTATTACTGATCTCCCAAAACAAGGGCATCCTTAAATATAATCCGGCCACCGACCAAGTCTCTCCCACTGACTATCCGGTTCAGACGGGTCTAAATGCCATTTATCTGGACAGTAAAAAAAGGCTTTATCTATCCTCTTATGATAAAGGTTTCGTTTGCTATGCACCCAACGGGAAAAAACTGTATACAATCCAAACCTGGAATTCTAAACTGACCTCAAATCTGATCCTCGATTTTATGGAGATAAATAATAAACTATGGATAACGACCGATGGGGGAGGTATAAATATCATGGATATGGATGCTCCTTCTGACATGACCGCAATTATGCACACTCCCGGTGACATGAGCACGATCCCGGTAAACTCCATCAAATGTATCTATAAAGATAAGCAGGAAAATATCTGGCTGGGAACCGTACGAGGCGGTATGATCGGCATCAAGGCAGTTTTCATGAAAACATATAAAGACGTACCTCTCAATAGCACTAATGGGTTGAGCGATATATCAGTAATCAGTATTTACGAAGATAAGTCGGGGCGACTGTGGCTGGGAACAGATGGAGGAGGTATCAACCAATATAATCCTTATACCGATACATTCCGGCATTATCCGGCTACTTACGGAGATAAAGTCGTATCCATAACGGATTATTCCGATTCGGAACTGCTTGTATCCTTATACACGAAAGGTCTTTATTTGTTCAATAAAGAAACGGGACGATACAGCCGTCCGTTTTATGTTATCGATAAAGCGACTACGATCGACCAGTTTCATGGGGGCAATGCTTCTATGGCCTACCGGATAACAGATAAATGGTCTTATTTCCTCGGTAAAAATGCCATCAGCCACAATCTCCGAACCGGTAAGTATTCATTCCTGAAAATCGATGGGAAGAAGTTGGCGGTCGGGCCAATGAAAATGGTTTGTACCGATGATAAATCAGCCTTTATCATCCAAAGCAGCAATTTGTATGAAGTATATCACGGCAGCGACACGTTACATACCCTTCTCTGCATAGGGAAACATGAAACGATCAAGGCCGTAGCCCGCGATAAAAATGGTATCTTCTGGATTGGAACAGAATATGGCTTCGGCTATTTCGACTCGAATACGAAAGAGTTTACAAAGATAGAAACCAAGCTGTTCAACAGCGTCTCCACCCTCCTGCTTGATGAACGGGAACGGCTTTGGATCGGTGCATGCAACATGCTTTTCTCCTACGACCTGAAAAAGAAACAGTTCGCCTCATGGGGTGAATCGGACGGTTATACGACAAACGAGTTCATCTATAAATACCAAGTATCTTCGATTTCCGACTATATTTATCTGGGCGGGACTTCCGGTCTGTTGCGTATCGATAAAAATATATCTATCAGGGAGGAATCTCTTCCCGAAGTCAGGTTGATGGACGTGTTGCTGGATGGCAACTCCTGCATCGACAAACTGGACACCGGTAACAACCGGATCACGATCCCGCATACCCACAGCTCGGTGGAAATAAAAGTGATCGCGATGGAGAAAGATGTGTTCAGAAACAAGCTATACCGGTACACGATCACCGGGATAGACCGCCAATATACCGAAACATACAGTCACATCCTCTCCCTGCGAATGCTGGCTCCCGGCAACTATTCGATAGAGGTTTCCTGCAACTCGAAGAGCGGTGAATGGAGCAAACCGGTCAACGTACTTCATATCACAGTGACACCGCCCTGGTATCAGCGCCCTTATGTATTCGCCATTTTCATCCTATTGCTTATTCTGGTGCTGCTTTGGGTGGATCATGTCTCGCGCCGCCGCAGGAATAGAAAAATGCAATGGAAGATACAGGAACATACCAACAAGATCAATGAAGAGAAGGTGCATTTTCTGATTAATATCAGCCATGAACTACGTACCCCGCTTACGTTGATCTACGCCCCGCTGAAAAGGATACTTGACAGGAACAGTTGGGATGATGACGAACCGGAAAAACTGAAAGGACAATTGGGCGGCATCTATAAACAGGTGCTCGATATGCGCAATATCATCAATATGGTACTGGATATGAACAGTCTGAAAGAGGTGGATACCTCCCTGAATAAAACGTCTCACTCGCTCAACGGGTGGATCGTCTCGGTAGCCAGAGACTTTGAAAGCGAACTGGAAGCTCGGAATATCCGGATCGACTATTGGCTGGATGAAAGGATCGGACTGGTTACCTTCGATGGACAAAAATGTACGACCGTACTTTCCAACCTGTTGATGAATGCATTGAAGTTTAGCTTAACCAATACAGTTATTGCTATAACCAGCGAACTATTGGAGGGTAAAGTCCGTGTCAGTGTCGCCGACCAGGGGACCGGGTTGGGTGATCTCGATACCACCAAGCTTTTTACCCGTTATTACCAGGGAAGCCATGAGAAATCGGGAAACGGTATCGGCTTGTCGTTCGCTAAAGTACTGATCGAACGACATGGAGGAATTATCGGAGCAATGAATAACATAGACGGAGGAGCCACTTTCTTTTTCGAGCTGCCTCTCGATACAGCGGGAGACGGCCCGACCAACGAAGAAAACCGGTACGATACTTGGCAGCCGGTCGAAACGCCCACGGAACCGGAAGCGTTTTCTACCAGTAACTATTCCGTAATGATCGTTGAAGATAAAAAAGAGTTGAGTTCTTTTTTGAAAGAGTCGTTGCAGGAGTCGTTTAAAAACATTTATGTGGCAGCCAACGGAGAAGAAGCTGTGGAGGTCATCCGGCAGAAACATCCCGATATTATCGTCAGCGATATCATGATGCCGAAGATGAACGGTTATGAGCTATGCAAGAAGATCAAGGAAGATATGGCCACTAGCCATATCCCGGTTGTGCTTCTCACGGCCAGAGGTGATCTGGACAGTACTACGATGGGCTATAAGCTGGGAGCGGACGCTTATCTGGCCAAACCTTTCGATATGGAACTGTTGCTGACCGTTATTAGTAATCAGTTAAAGAACCGTGAAGCCATCCGGCAAAAATACAGGGAAAGTTACCTGCATCTGGCAGAAGCCGTTGCCGCCCCATTGAACAACCTGGATGAGGAATTCATGTTGAAGCTGAACAAACTGATCTATGATAACCTTTCCTCCCGCAAGCTTGATGTTAAGTTCCTGACCATGCGAATGGGTATGAGCCGTACCCCACTTTATGCCAAGCTGAAAGCGTTGACCGATATGGGGGTAAACGATTATATCAATATGGTCCGTATAGAAAAGGCTTCGTTACTACTGACAGGATCAACCCTAAATATAACGGAAATATCCGAAGCCGTCGGCTTTGAATATCCTCGTCATTTCAGTACCCTGTTCAAGCAGGTCAAAGGTGTCACTCCGTCGCAGTTCAGGAAAGGAGAGGTATGTGGAGATGATGAATGATACTTCTATGTTGTATGCTTAATAATTGAATGTCTTTCGGATTACCACATCTTAAACATAGGCAGTCGTGAACGAACTCGGCCAATCATAGTGTCAGGGTTTTGCCATAAATCAATCATTGTGTGAACGCTTCCTTAAATCTTTTTATCCTTTCTTCTTCAGAGTAGTTGTCCACAAACGTTTCTCTTGAATATCTGTTGAATTTTGGAACCGGGTGGGCTGATACCCGGTTCAATGTTGCAATAAACTCTTCTTTCGTATTGCAACATGCTCCCACCTTATCAAATGCGACTTCATATCCTTCGAACGCTTCGGTGGTTCCGATGATATTCTTCCCGTACATAAGTGCTTCGCAGGTTTTCACCTTCATGCCGCTGCCTTCGAAGATAGGAAGTAGCATGAAGTCTGCCTTTTCAATATAGGGTTTCAGGTCGGGAACATCACTGAATACATCAATATTGTTATACTTTTCAACCATAGGCAGGATGGCCTTCATCCCTTTGCCCACAATCTGGAGACGTATGTTGACATGGGGTAACACCTCATGTACGAACCATAAAATTCCGCGGACATTCATTGGAAAATAAGTGCCAAGGAAAAGACATACGGGAACCGTATCTGTATTGCCTTCCGGATATGTTTCCTGCTTATATGTATCTTTGAAAACAACCGGGGATAAAATATCCGGTATCCGGTGGTAACGTTGTTCTATTTCCTGCTTGTCACGCTTGTTCAGAGCAATTATTATATCGGAATAATCACAAGCCTGCTGGTCGTTTTTGGCTACACAATCTACTACAATGGAACACCAGGGCTTATTCTTCCCTATCTTCGCTTCAAAATAAACAGGTTCTACATTGTGGAAAAAGGTAATGATTTTCCCATTGTATTCTTTATCCCGGAGGGCTTTAGCCAAGATGCCGAAAATGCTTCTGTCTATAAATACATAGGGGAAGCTTGCCGCTAATGATACAATCTTATCGACTTTCTTTGGGGAAAGTCCGTAATAATAACCTTTCAGGAAATTGATTAATATGGAGATACCGCTCAGCAGGACTTTTATTTTATTTTGCTTTTCGTGTATATGGTATACCGTAACGTTTTCTTCCCCGAATATCCGGCATAAGGCGAGATAGTTGGCATTGGCTACTTGTTCGCCCCCTGCGTCAATATTCCCGGATTTACGATATCTGATGAAAAGTACTTGTTTCATTCCTTTTAATTTTTCGTAGACAAATATATGTATTTATTTTATAGAGCCTTACTGTGCATTAAAATAAATCCCCTACTTTTGCACAGGATAAAATTTTTTAGAATATGCAAGATTTGTGGAAGAAATACGGTAGACATCTGATAGCTGTCTTATTGTTTATAGGATTAGTTGTTGTTTATTTTGCTCCGTCTGTGATAGACGGGAAAGTGTTGAGGCAGGGCGATTCTATGAAAGTTGTCGGGATGGCAAAAGAATTAACGGACTATTATAATAAGGATCATATAGTTTCCGAATGGCTGGGCAGCATGTTTTCCGGTATGCCTTCTTATCAGGTGGCAATGCCCGGTATGAAACCTAATCCGGTAAGTTACTTGGGTTATATAATCAAAAGTATAGATCCGATGGGTGCCGGAATGGTGCTTACCGGATTGATTGCATTTTATATCCTGATGTGTATCATGGGGGTAAACCGCTGGTTGGCGATTGCCGGTGCGATTGCCTATGCGTTAGCTTCTTACAATATTATTATTATCGAGGCGGGACATGTCTCGAAAGCATATGCCATAGCTTATATGCCGCTTACTGTAGGAGGCATGTTCCTGCTGTTTAAGCAGAAATATCTCTGGGGAGTCATACTTTTCACAATCGGTACAGCACTTTCTGTTCTGGAAGGGCATCTTCAGATTACTTATTATCTCGCATTTTTCTGTGTTTTCATCTATCTGGGTTTTGCTTGGAAAAAGATGAAAGATAAACTTTATCCAGAGTTGCTGAAAGTAACAGGCATGTTGTTGGCAGGTGTCTTGTTGGCTATGACTCCGAATATCGGGAACCTGTATATGAATTATGAAATGAGTAAGACAAGTACCCGTGGTACTTCGGAACTAACTCAACCTGTCGGTGAAACACTCGGAACCCAAAAGAAATCTTCCGGCCTGGATAAAGAATATGCCTTCCAATGGAGTTATGGAGTAAAAGAATTGCTTACGGTTCTGATACCGGATGTGTATGGCGGTAGTTCTGGTGGAACCTTGGACAGTTCTTCCAAATTGTATCAGGAGTATCGGAAAAACGGAGCACAAGTAGGAAATACCTTACAGGCACCTACTTATTGGGGCGACAAGATTTTTACTTCCGGTCCGGTCTATTTCGGGGCGATTGTTTGTTTCCTGTTTGTGCTGGGAATGTTTGTGGTGAGAAATCAGATGAAATGGTGGCTGTTTGCCGGTGCACTGTTCTTTGCGTTCTTGTCGTTGGGGCGTAATTTCGATTTGTTCAATGATTTTATGTTCCATCATCTGCCTATGTATAATAAATTCCGTACGCCGGAAATGGCTTTGGTAATACCCGGCTTAGTCTTCCCGTTGATTGCTATCTGGGGGCTTAAAGAAATCCTGTCGGAAAAAGTTGATGATAAATTGTTGAAAAAAGGAGGCCTTTGGGCTTTAGGGATAACCGGTGGTTTGTGTGTAGTTGTCTGGTTAATGCCGACACTATTGCTTAATTTCCAGTCTGCTTATGATGCCCAGTTCCAGAATCAGGTTCCGGATTGGTTTTATCCGGCATTGTTGATGGACCGTGCTTCGCTTGCTTCTGCCGATGCATTCCGTTCGCTGGTATTTATTTTGTTGAGTGCCGGTTTGTTGTTCTATTTCTGGACAGCAAAAAATAAACAGACGGCTGCTACTTATGTAAGTATAGGTATGATCGTATTGATGCTGGCGGACTTCTGGAGTGTTGATAAACGCTATTTGAATGCGTCTAATTTTACAAACGAGCAATTGCAGGCAAACTTCAAAGAATCAGTTGCCGACCAGGATATATTGAAAGATAAAGATCCTTCTTATCGTGTATTGAATTTGAATAATCCTTGGCAGGAGACGTTTACTTCTTATTACCATAAATCGATTGGCGGTTATCATGCGGCAAAACTCCAACGTTACCAGGAACTGATTGACCATCGCCTGGACCCCGAATACCGTGCGATTATAGGTGCTTTCCAAAAAGCCCAGTCTTTGGAAGACATCTTGCCGGCTTTGGCTTCGGCTACTTCTTTGAATATGTTGAATATGCGTTATATTATTTATAATGCTGGACAGCCTGCATTGAAGAATCCGTATGCGTATGGAAATGCCTGGTTTGTGGATGCTATCAGGATGGTGGAGAATGCAGATGAAGAAATGGCTGCTTTAAATACTTTGAATCCGTTGGAGACGGCCGTAGTGGACAAACGTTTCATAAAGGATATAGAAGGTTTTGTCCCTCAAAAAGATAGTACAGCAACAATTGTGCTGGAAAAATATACGCCGAAAGAATTAACCTATAAGAGCAAAGCGGCAAATGAGCAATTAGCCGTCTTCTCGGAAATTTATTATCAGCCGGGATGGAAAGCTTATATCGATGGAAAAGAAGTTCCTCATTTCCGTGCGGACTGGACGTTGCGGGCGATGCGTGTTCCGGCCGGTGAGCATCAGATTGTCTTTAAGTTTATACCGGATGGTTATCTGGCAGCAAGTGGTGTTGCCTATTATGGCGGTTTATTGATTTTGTTGTTGTTTATTGGGGCTGTAGTTTATTCGGTAGTTCGTCTGGCTAAACGGAAAGAGTAACAACCGGGATACTTTATACGTGTTCACAATTTATACTGTCATACTATCATCTTTTTGTATAACAAGTTTGTTTTCATGCTGTTGATGGTATGATGGTTGTGTTTTTGAACTATCAGGCTACCATCATACTCTCATCTATTGTTGTATACATAAGATGCTTTTTTAGTAATGTAGTTTGTTTATTTACAATAATATAGGTGTTTATTATTATTCAGACCCCCATCTGGATGGCATCGAGACCCAGGTCTCAGTACCGTCCAGATGGGGGTCTGAACTTAATGGAGAAGGGCATTTTGAACGTCTTAAGTGCTTATTCTCCAATAAAAATAAGGTTATTTTATATCACTTTGTATTAAGGTTCGCAGAGTTTCTATTCTTGAATTTCCTATCTAATCGTCCTATGCTTAATGTGCCATACTTGAATAGAGGTTCATTGTGTATTTCAACGTAAGGTTTAAAATTGATAGAAGCCATTTTTTGTGCGAATTCATATAATTGTTTCTCCCATTTTAATAGATTCTTCGTGTGACCTGAACCTATGATAATATATCTATAATATATAACTTTCCCTTCTTTATCAAAAGTGACAGAAAATGTTGTATGATGGAATCCTTTTATATCTTCTACGTTAAGTTCAACTTTATCAAATACTTCATTAAAAAACAATATACAACTATCCATTAGTTGTTTTTGATTCTCTTTTTGAGTAAATCTACTATCTGACGGACCTGTTACTTCTGGAAGGAATAGGTCTTTGGGTACTATTTCGGAGGAGTCTTTTCTTATTAAAAAGTACTGGGACTTTTGTGCATACGCCAGTATGTTGAATAGACTTATAAAGGTGATGATAAATAATGTTTTCATAATGAGTTTTAATTTGTGTTTTTCTATTTGTCTGTTTTTTAGTGATATATTATATGCTAATAAATGATATTTATAGAGGATGTGTTTTCAGATTTTAATCAATTATTTAACGAACCATTAGGTTTATTAGAATATTTATTTTTGTATTTATCTTTAAAGTTGATAATGCCAAAACTTGCTTGTTTGAATGACTTCTCATTATGTATTTTGATATAAGACTTAATGTCTATTTGTCTGAGCATTTGAGTGAATTTATACAATTGTTTATCTATATTCTTTAGTTTATCTGCATGCTTTTTGGGTAAATAGTATTGATAATATATCAAATTGTATTGATTATCAAAATAAGCAACGAAATTTAAATGATCCAATAGGCATATATCTTTTAGATTTAATCCTTCAAAAGATTGTTGTATCAACGAATCTAATACTATTTTCATTTCTTTGGGATTTATAAACCAGTATCGATTGTCATGGGATGAGTCGATCTCCTTTAATACAAGGTCTTTCGGTTTTAAATACAAGATTGTATCTGATTTTGATTTTTCAATTATAAAATAAGATGATGTTTGTCTTTTATTTTTGTTTTGAAATTTTCTTCCTAAATCTCCAGTACTTAATTCTACACGTTTGAATAAAGATTTATTCTGTATTTCGATATAAAGTTTGAGATTGAACGAGTTCATTTTTTGTGTAAACTTATGTAATTGCTTTTCCCATTTTAATATGTTTTTAGCATATGTTGGACCTATAATAATGAATCTATAGTATATTATGTCTATATTTTTATCAAAAAATAAAGAAAATGTTGTATGATGGAATGCCTTTAAATCTTCTGCATTAAGTTCAATGCCTTCGAATGCTTCATTTAAATATAATGAGCAGCTATCCATTAGCGGTTTTAAATCTTTTTTCACGGTAAACCTGTTGTCTAATGGACCGATTATTTCTGGTAGATATAGTTTTTGTGGTAATATGTAAACAGAATGAGTATTTTTCTCTATTAAAAAATACTGGGACTTTTGTGCGTGTGTTACTATATTGAATAGACTTACAAAAATGATAATAAATAATATTTTCATGATAAGTTTATTTTTAGTAACGTAAGAATCCACACATTTATCGATGGCTATCTCCATATATCTGTTTTTGTAGGTGATATAATTGTATTATAAGCATTTATTATAGTAGAAGTCTTGGCAGACTTGGGGGCGTTGCTCTTTTTGAAAAGGAAAAAAATCTGGACGAGTATTCTCTACTGGTCCAGATTAAGTGTGTCTAAAAATGTGTTTAAAAAATGTGTTTAAAATGTCATGTTTTGGTTATATATCTCATAAATTAATGACATTCTTTAGTTATTGGGAGCTACATCCCACCATACGCGAGTTTCGATATTGTCTGGTCCTTGCTCTGCTACAGCTGCATTATAATTATCCATGTTGGTATTGTAATCCGGTGCGCTGTAAGTCATGCGGTAGGGTATATGGTCTACCAATGCGTTCGGACCTACTTTTAACTTCGGAACATTCAGACGTCTCCAGTCAGACCATGCTTCGAAACCGTTCTGCATGAAGTTTGCCAACCAACGTTGCATAGCAATTTTTTCAATTTTCTGGGCATCGGTACCTTCAAATTTGATATCAGCTTGAGCACAATAAGTTTCAGCTGCTTCTTCCGGATTTTTCAGTTCGTCGATATCATCATATTGAGCGAAAGAAGCTGTAATGCCGGCTTTATATAAATCAGCAGGATCGGCATTGATCCAGCCACGTACAGCGGCTTCTGCTTCGATAAGCAGGATATGCGACGGAGAGATTACAACAACCGGTGAATTCTGTTGGTAATAACGTTCAGCAAAAGCTGCACAATCTTTATAATTTGTAACGTCTGCCTGAATAAGCCCGAAAGGAACGCCTTTATATTCTCCCAGAGAGTTTGGAACGGCATAAGCGTAAATACGCGGGTCGTTGTAGGCCGATAGCTGATCGAGGATTGTTTTTGAAGGAGCATAATCTTTACGTCCGGAAACAACCATGTTGTCATACATCGGGTTTTGATTGGCTGTTTCTTGCAGATATTTGTAAACCAGCATTTCGTCATTGTCTGTCATGCCGCCGTCTGCATATGCCTTTGCAAAACGTTCTTTACCTACTCCGGGTGCAACATCGCTCAGTTTGATTGCCATCATCATACGGATAGAGGCATTTAACTTTTTCCAGTTAGAGATATTGCCGGCATATAAAATATCGAAATTCTTATCCAATGAACTGGATGCATCGAACTGTGCATATGCTTCAGTTAATTCTTTATCCAGGTCTGTATAGATAGATTCCTGTGAATCGTATTTAGGTGTAAAGTTGGCATCATCACCCTTTAATGCTTCCGAATAGGCAACCATGCCCTGAGCATCGGTCAAACTCATATAAAAGAGCGCACGCAATGTTCTACAAGCGGCAATCTGATTGGCTGCCGACCCGAGCTGAACAACATACGACTCATTTTTTGTTTCTTCGTCTGTGTTCAGTTTAATGATACCTTCCAGGTTACGCAGTGTCTCAGTATAGTAACTTGTAGTTGCAAACTGCGGCTGTGAAAAGTTTGTAAACTGGATTGATTTACCTTCTGAAACATATTGAGGATAAATTTGTGTCCATGGGTTAAATGTGCTGACCATAGACAGAGTGGGAACCTTTTTGCACGCATAAGAAAACAGAAAGCGTGTATCAGGCTTGGATGGGTTATTCGGATCCACATTCGTATCACCAAAATCTCCACAGCCGGTAACAGTTATCATTCCGGCTAAAGCTAATATCATTAATTTAATTTTATTCATATCTGTAATTCTCCTTAATTTTAAAATGTAAGACTTACTGTGCATCCGAATGAGCGGGTAGAAGCTGCCTGGCCGGTTTCGATATAGTTCCAATATGCGGCACCTGCTTCAGATGGGTCAACATTAGGAATTCCGGAATAAATCAACCAGGGGTTCTGTGCAACAAATGAAACGCTTGCTTTCTTGATGCCTGTACGTGTTCTCTGTAAGAAAGGAGTCGGTACATCATAAGTAATAGACAACTCACGCATTTTCAAATAACTTGCATCATATACGGATCCTTCCAAAATTGTGGAACGGAGAGATTGGTAATAGTATTGTGCGTCTACATATGAACTTACCGGAGTATATGTTCCGTCTCCATTGTCTACAACACCCTCAACTCTTACACCACCACCATCGGCAACGGAATTACGAATAGGATTGCCTTTATCATTTAGGCCGGCAGTCTCTTCTAATAAACCGGAACCATTACCGTTTAAGTTAGTGAAGGAAACCAGGCTACCTCCAATCTGGAAGTCAAATGAAGCTGCCAGGCGGAAATCTTTGAAGCGAAGAGAGGTAGAGAAACCTCCGGTGAAGTCTGGTTGTACATTGCCTAATACATCCAAAGAGTTTGTTTTCGGTACCGGATAATATTCTCCTATTGACGGATTGCCAGATTTTTTCATAATGATATTTCCGTTCGGGTCTTTAGTCCAGGAAGAACCACGGATTACACCGATCGGTTCGCCGACTTCTGCATAAGAATAAACATAAGAGGCTCCTAAACCATAGTAAGTAATACGATACTCATCTACACCTTCGGCAAGTTCTTCCAATGTATTGCTATTCTTTGAAATATTAGCATTGATTTCCCATGTCCAGTCTTTTGTCTGTATAGGTGCACCTCCCAAAGAGATTTCGATACCACGGTTGCGGATTAAACCAGCATTCAATTTGCGGGAAGTATAACCACTGGCAGGAGTCGTGTTTACATTAATAATCTGGTTTTTGGAATCACGGTTATAGAAGTTGAAGTCTCCCCAGAAACGGTTCTTGAACATACGGAATTCCGTACCTACTTCATAGGACGTTGAGATAGTCGGTTTGATATAAGGATCTTTCAGGTTCGGATCGTACCACATATTAGAGAAAGAACCGTATTTTATCAGATTACCACTACCGTCTTTTACTTTATAAGTAGGATATACGTTATAAGCAGACATCGTAGAACCAACTTGTGCCATAGATGCACGCAGTTTCCAGAAGTCCAGCCATTCAGCGTTTTTAATCCAGTTACTTGCGATTGCAGCAACAGAAACACCTCCGTATAAATAACTGTTTTTGTCCGGGTGCAAGGTTGATGTCCAGTCATTACGTAATGAGAAATCCAGATAGTAGGTGTTATCCCATCCGATTGTTCCTGTACCGAAAATACTGCGGTCTTTCTGGTATGTCTTTATAGTTGTTCCTTCCGGTTTACCAACTGAACCTGCTGTACTGAAGAATTCATCCTGGAACAAACCGTCTGTTGTTTTTGCTAACGTACGTTTATAGGAATAATTTCTGGCTTCAAGGAATAAAGCAGCATCGATTGAAAGGCGATTGTCGATGAAATGGTCATTCCATGTCAAACGTCCTTGTGTCTGGATATCGATGATAGAGTTCTGTTCTTCTTCCAGTCTTGGTGTTTCACCCAAGATGTTGAAAGGTACAGATAAATCGTAGAAATAATTACGGATGTTTCCGTTTACACGGATACCTGCTTTTAAGTTTCCGATAATGTCTAAAGATGCATCAGCATTGAAAACATTCCACTGGTATATTTCATCTCTGTTGATTGTTTCAAACAAAGCATATGGGTTTTCATGATATGCCGGAGTCAGGTTTGTCGGTCCGTTGATATTCCAAGTATAGAATGTACCGTCAGGACGGCGGAAATCTTTTAACTGGCTTAGATCGACATTGGTATGTCCCCATTGGATGTATGAATAAAGTGCATTACCGGTTCCACCATAACCTTCCTGTGCTGCGTTATGATTCTTACGATAGGTATATTTATAATCCAAATTGACAGTTAAGCGGTCTACCGGTTTGAACTGTGTTTTCACAGATAAGAAACGACGGATAGCGTCACTGTTCGGGGTAATACCTGTACGGGCTGAGTTTGTAAAAGAAATGCGAGACATATAATCTTTGCCGGAACGGGCAAATGAAAGGTTTGTTGTGTTGGACACACCTGTGTTGAACAAATCTTTCAGATTCATACGGTTTTCCCATTTTTCAGTCTGACCGAATAAAGGATGAGTAGGATCCCATGAATACCAGGGAGCATATTCACGTCCGTCAAATTTGGGTCCCCAACTGGCGTCATCACCAAAATCATAGTAAGCTTTTCCATTCATTTGTTGCAAATAAGCCGGATGTATGCTCGGGTCATAATTGAATACATCCAATTCTCCATCGGCACCATAATATCCACCACCGTATTGGTCTTGAAGTTTTGCATGGATATACGGAGTTTCAAATGAAAGCGTGTGGCTTACATTAAATTCCATCTTATCACCAGTAAGTCCTTTGGTTGTGATAATAATTGCACCGTTACCTCCACGTGCACCATACAATGCAGTTGCGGCCGGGCCTTTCAGTACGTTTACGGATTCAACGTCGTCCATATTGATGGAGTTGGCATTTGCAATGACACCGTCTACTACATAAATAGGTTCGCTACCACCTGCATCTGTTAATCCGCTGGTACCACGTAATACAATTTTACCGGCATCGAATTTTGCACCGGAACCACCTAAGAAACGTACACCGGAAACTTTACCAACCAATGCATTGTTTAAGTCAGTCTGGCGGGTTTGAACCAGTTCGTCTGCTTTTAGTTGTTGGGTGGCATAACCCAAAGATTTCTGTTGACGGGTAAGTCCTTGTGCTGTAACTACAACTTCTTCCAAATCCTGAGTGTCGGATTGAAGAACGACATTAATTTTAGGTTTTACTGCCACATCTTGTGTGTTCATACCTACAAAAGAAATCTGGAGAATTTTGGCTCCATCCGGCACTTCCAGAGTAAATCTACCATCGGTATCTGTTACTGTTCCGACCGTTGTTCCTTTTACAACGATGGATGCTCCGATAACTGGTAATCCGTCGTCTGCGGAAGTAACCGTACCCTCTACTTTCTTAGTTTGGGCAACAATCATACTAATCCCCACAAAGAAGAAAAGCAAGATAAAAGTTAACTTTTTCATCATAATACACATTCTTATAGATTCGACTAAATTGAAATAATGCAACGTCTCATATGCCATAGTCTTAGTAGAACT
>MJGMD1__coassemble_1809_pt1 | contig 147458 bp, 107 predicted proteins | sample MJGMD1__metabat2_low_PE_010 | metagenome-assembled genome bin MJGMD1 | reverse complement strand
CTGTCACCTGTCACCTGTCACCTGTCACCTGTCACCTGTCACCTGTCACCTAAATTTTAGGTAGTTCCCATGGTGCTCTGTATTCCTTACACAGGTATTTGTTGGCTTCTGCATCATGGAAACTGGAGCCATCCCAGCTTAGTTTCTTTCCGGTGCGGTATGCGATATTTCCCAGTTGGGAGAATTTAGCGATGTGGGCTCCGATTTCTATGCTGGCATTACAGTTACGGTTACGGGATTTGATACATTCAAGATGATTTTTAACATGGAGGTTCAGACCGCCTTCGCCATATGCTTTCTTTAGAGCGACTGCATCCATGCGGGCTTTCCCGTTTACTCTTTCGGGGATTACTTCCCAGCCGTTCCGGTCGATAACTAATGTGCCGTTTTCACCGACAAATCCTAAACCGTGGTTGCGTCCGTAAGCACCGTCATCGATACCGATGGCGTGGTCCCACATAACTGTAAAGTCGTTGAATGTATAAATGGTTTGTAGTAAGTCCGGTGTTTCGCAGGCATCATCCGGATAACCGAATTTGCCACCCGATGCCATGATGGAATTTGGTGCGGTAACATTCATTCCATATAGTGCATAATCGAGTAGGTGTACACCCCAGTCGGTCATTAATCCTCCTGCATAATCCCAGAACCAGCGGAATGTGAAATGGAAACGGTTTCGGTTGAATGGACGTTGAGGAGCCGGGCCTAACCACATATCATAGTCGACACCTGGCGGAACTGCTTCGTCCGGTTTGACTGGAATGGACGGGCACCAGCCCTGATAGGAGAATACGCGTACTGTGCGGATTTTACCTAATTGCCCGCTGTGTACAAAAGCCATGGCATCTTGCCAATGAGGATCGCTGCGTTGCCATTGGCCAACTTGTACGACGCGATTGTATTTTTCGGCAGCACGAACCATGATATTACATTCTTCGATGCTATTTCCTAATGGCTTTTCGCAATAGACATCTTTTCCTGCCTGGCAGGCTGCTACTAATTGAAGACAGTGCCAATGGTCGGGAGTCCCTACTATGACAACGTCTATATCTTTATTGTCGATTAGTTTACGCCAGTCTTTATATAACTTTTTAACCTTTTTGCCTGTTATTTTCTCTGTTTCGGCAGCCCGGCTGTTCAATACATTTTCATCGATGTCGGCTATAGCTACACATTCCACTTCGGGGTTGCGCAGGAAAGCTTTCAGGTCTTCAAATCCCATACCGTTGCATCCGATAAGGCCGACATGAATCTTATCATTCGCGCCTACACTTGCGGAACCTCCCGCTTTAATTAAAAAAGGATGTGCTGTTAAGCCCGCACTCAACAAGGCGGCTTGCCGGAGAAAGTCTCTGCGTGTTGTCATGGTCTTTTAATTTATGAATTAGAATTTAATAGTTATGTTTTTCGGAAATCATAACTATGGTTTTGAAAAATCATAGTTATGAATCAAAAATAAGGAGAATAAGCGAGTGTTACAATAAAAACTGTGATAAAAGTATAAATATACAGGCTATTTGAAAAAAGGGCATTACTTTTGCAACCAGTTTGTTTACAAAAGGTAGATGAATTTGATAAAATTGGTTATTCATTAAAAAGGATTGAAATGAAGTTTAAGTATTTAATAGCGACTCTCTTATTGAGTGTGGCTCTGTTCTCTTGCATACGCGCAGAGGCTCCTAATGCAGAGGCGGATATTGTTGCTTGTACGGTTCCCGGTGATATTTTAAAGAGAGAACCGATTATAGAGAATAATAAAATAACCTTGATGGTGAGGGCTGATGCTGATTTGACCCGGCAAGCTCCGGAATTTGAGTTAACTCCGGGGGCCTCGATTTCTCCGGTAAGCGGTACTATGCTTGATTTTACGCAACCTCAGTATTATACCGTAACATCGGAAGATGGAAATTGGACAAAGAAATATCTGGTAGCTTATGTGGTTGCAGGGATTAGTACGGAATATCATTTTGAGAATGTAAGGCAGAATGATCCTTATGATGTATTTTATGAGGTGGGGGATGATGGTAAAGAAACCATGAGCTGGGCAAGTGGTAACGGAGGTTTTAAATTTACAGATATGAAAGCTCCTGCTTCAGCTTATCCGACTTGTTCAATATTAGAAGGTAAAGAAGGAAAAGGAGTAAAATTAGAAACTCGTTCTACAGGACAGTTTGGTGCTGATGTGAAGATGTATATTGCTGCCGGAAATTTATTTATGGGTGAGTTTAAACTTCTGAATGCAATATTGGATCCTTTAAAGGCTACACAATTCGGTTTGCCATTTGACAAGGTCCCCACTAATTTAAGAGGTTATTATAAATATAAAGCAGGACCTGTTTATTCGGAGATGGGACAGGTTGTAGATGGAAAGAAAGATAATTTCGATATTTATGCGATTTTCTATGAGACAGATGCTAACACAAAGACTTTAGACGGAACAAATCGTTTTGATCATCCGAACTTAATCTCAATTGCACGCATAGCAGATAAAGATCGTGTGGAAACCAATGAATGGACAGAGTTTAACATTCCATTTGTAACATTGCCAGGTAAAGTGATAGATAAAGATAAACTGAAAGCCAACAAATATAATATGGCCATTGTCTTTTCTTCCAGTATTGATGGCGATAGTTTTAAAGGTGCGGTAGGAAGTACCTTGTATATAGATGAGGTGGAACTTGAAACCTCACCGGAATATTAAAAGAGATAATATTTATAATATGAAAAGAAATATATTGTTTTATATAATGGCTTTGTCTTTGATTGCATTGCCAGCATTTGCCCAACAGGATAGGAATCCGGGTATTATCAAGTCTGCTCTTATCGGTTTGGAGTATGAAGTGAAAGCCGGCTTTAATATAGGTGGAACTTCTCCATTGCCATTACCTGTAGAAATTCGTTCAATCAATAGCTATAGTCCTACTGTAGCTGTTGCTATAGAGGGAAATGTCACGAAATGGTTGGATACACAGAAGAAGTGGGGGGTAGAAATTGGTGTTCGTCTCGAAACTAAAGGTATGCGAACGGATGCTGATGTGAAGAACTATAAGATGGAAATTATAGGTGACGGAGGAGAACTTATTAAAGGGTATTGGACTGGTAAAGTAAAGACAAAAGTTCGTAACTCTTATCTTACTTTCCCTGTTTTGGCCAAATATAAGATAAGTCCTCGTGTCAGCATGGGGTTAGGTCCTTATTTTTCTTATATGACAGATGGTGATTTTTCAGGAGATGTTTATGAAGGCTATTTGAGAGAAGGAGATCCTACAGGAAATAAAGTTATCTTTTCGGATGACAAGAGTGCACCATACGATTTCTCTAAAGACCTTCGTCGTTTTCAATGGGGTGCACAGTTAGGTGTAGAGTGGCGTGCTTTCAAGCATTTAAATGTGAATGCGGACCTGACATGGGGCTTCAATGATATTTTCAAGAAAGACTTTGATACGATATCTTTTGCCATGTATCCGATTTATCTAAATGTAGGCTTTGGATACGCGTTCTAAGCAGATATTTTTATGATTTATGAATGGGCTATTTATCTGGAAGAAGGTAAATAGCCTTTTTTTCTTTTCCCAATGTCATTTTTGTAACCTTTTTGTGAAAAAGAGGTAAATCATCTTCCGATTTTATATATATCTTTGTTCAGATTAATCTTTTCGACCAATAATATTATTGATTACCATGAAAGAAAACACTAAAAAAGGAATATCCCGAAGAAAATTTCTTGGCTATTCCGCATTGGGATTAGCCGGTTTGACTATCCTGCCCAGTTGGGCAATCAATGGTGTACGTATTGCACCGAGTGATCGTGTCGTTTTAGGCTTCGTTGGACTGGGGCAGCAAGGATGTTCCGACTTCCAAAGTTTCTCGACTTGTCCGGGTGTACAGGTTGCGGCATGTTGTGATGTGGATTCAATGAAGCGGGAACGTTTCAAAAGACGTATCGAGGCATGGCAGAAGTCTCAAGGTATGCCGGTTCGTTGCGATATGTATGAGTTTTACGAAGATTTGCTGGAACGTAAAGATATAGATGCCATAGAAATCGCTACTCCGGATCATTGGCATGCTTTGGTTGCTATTCATTCCTGCCAGACTGGTAAAGATGTATACTGCCAGAAACCATTAGCTTACACTATTACGGAAGGCTTGGCTGTGGCAAGGGCTGTGCGCGATAATAACCGGGTGTTTCAGATTGGAAGCCAGCAGCGTTCCAGTGAAGAGTTCCAGAAAGCGATTGAATTGGTGCGTGGTGGTGCCATAGGCCATATAGAAAAGATATATGCCCGTGTAGGCGAACCTCCCAAACCTTTGGATTTACCGGAAATGCCGGTACCCGATAATCTGAACTTCAACCAGTGGATGGGGCCATTGAATGACCCGAAGATTCATTATCATCCGGATTTATGTCCTCCAATCTCTCTTGACCCGGAAAAAAATGAACAATTGTGGGGTGCTTGGCGTTGGTATCAGGAAACTGGTAACGGTTATACGGCAGACTGGGGTGCACATATGTTTGATATAGCCCAGGCAGCTATCGGTATGGATGGCTCCGGTCCTGTGGAGTTCATACCGAAAGGATACAATGGAACTAAATATGCAACAATGAAGTATGCAAACAGTATTGTAATGACCGAGCAGCCTTATCGTGAAGATGATGCGAATGCCCAGGGTATTCAGTTTATTGGTGATAAAGGCTGGTTGAAAGTGGCACGTGGATATATCGAATGTTCTAATCCTTCTCTGTTAAAGAAATCGGAAAAGAAGATTGATAAAGGTCAATATGAAGTAAGTTCTCCGCATATGCAGAACTTTATAGACTGTGTCCGTTCCCGTGAAAATCCGATCGCTCCGGTAGAGGTTGGTTGTAGTACGAATACACTCTGTTGTCTTGCCAATATAGCAAGAGAATTGGGACGTCCGGTAAAATGGAATCCGGCTACGCTTAGTTTTGAAGGAGATAAGGAAGCGGCAGCACATCGTTTGTACTGGTATGAATACAGGAATCCATACAAACTGCCTTATTGCCGTAAATAACATATTTGATAGATAATCATAAGAAAAGGTTACTTGGGTTTTATTGACAGAGTAACCTTTTCTGGTTTTATATACCGGATATAAACTGTAGAGTGGGTATATCTAACGGTTTTTATCCATATATTTGCAAATATATAGGATAGTCAAGTCTAAATCTAATTAACATAAACGTTTTAATCTAATTAAAAACATGAAAAAGAATCAGCTATTTCTTTTTACCGGAGTGGCAGCAACTCTACTGCCTTCTTGTGCCGGAAAAGGGCAACAGAATGAGCCGGAAAAGCAGATGAATATTTTGTATATCATGTGCGACGACCATTCCTATCAAACAATCAGTGCGTATGATCACCGCTTTATTGAAACACCTAATATTGACAGGATTGCCAATGAAGGGGTAAGATTTACAAATAGTTTTGTAGCCAACTCTTTGAGTGGTCCGAGCCGTGCCTGCCTTTTGACAGGCAAGCACAGTCATAAGAATGGTTTTACGGATAATACGAAGAGGTTTGACGGCAGTCAGCAGACTTTTCCTAAATTATTACAGAAGGCAGGCTATCAGACTGCAATTGTAGGAAAATGGCATTTGACATCCGATCCTACCGGGTTTGACTATTGGAATATCCTGACCGGTCAGGGAGATTATTACAATCCTTATTTTATAGATAATGGGGTGAAGAAACAGATAGAAGGTTATGCTACCAATATCACGACCGATTTGGCTTTGGATTGGCTTGAAAATAAGCGGGATAAAAATAAACCATTCTGTTTGTTATTACATCATAAGGCTCCTCACCGTACCTGGATGCCGGATACCTGTGATTTGGACTTGTATGAAGATGTGGAATATCCTGTTCCTGAAACTTTTTATGATAAATATGAAGGTAGGATTGCTGCTTCTCAACAGGAGATGAGTATCATTAAGGATATGGATTTGGTGTATGACCTGAAGATGGCGGATAAGGAGAATGAAATTCATACAACAACAGGTCTGGAAGCTTCTGGTCGCGATTTGTATAACCGAATGACTCCAGCACAGAAAGCCGCCTGGGATAAACATTATGATCCGATTATCAAAGAATTTAAGGCTAAAAAACTGACAGGAAAAGCTTTGGCTGAATGGAAATACCAACAGTATATGCACGATTATATGCGTGTAATTCATTCTGTGGACCGTAATGTAGGACGGGTACTCGACTATATGCAAAAGAAAGGTTTGTTGGATAATACGATTATCGTGTATACTTCCGATCAAGGTTTTTATATGGGTGAACATGGTTGGTTTGACAAACGTTTTATGTATGAAGAGTCTTTCCGTACTCCTATGTTGGTTCGTTTTCCGGGAGGTGTAAAAGGGGATATTCCCGAAATGGTTCAGAATATTGATCATGCTGCAACATTCCTTGAACTGGCTGGTGTTCCTGTTCCGGCAGATATTCAGGGCGACTCATATCTTCCTTTGTTAAAAGGCAAACATCCGAAAGGCTGGCGTACTTCCTTGTACTATCATTATTACGAATATCCGGCCGAACATGCAGTGAAGCGTCATTATGGTGTACGTACCGACCGCTATAAATTAATGCATTTTTATAATGATATCGATGTCTGGGAATTGTATGATTTGCAGAATGACCCGGATGAAATGCATAATATCTATAATGAACCGGGTAATGAAGCTTTAATAGACAGCCTCAAAACAGAATTGCACAAATTGCAGAAACAGTATGACGATCCGATAGAACAGGAACTGGCAGAAAAGAAAAAGTAAAATTAACTTAGTTCTAATTGAACTATATCGATTGATTAAAATTCTAAACAAAGATAGTATATAATATCATAAGCTAAAATGTCATTTTAGCTTTGTTAAACATTATACATGAAGACTTTGTTTATTTATTTTTCTTACAGATAATGAACATCATAGAGTTGTATTTTATTAGTTGTTAAAGAATAAATAGCACCAATAATCATCTGTTTGTTCTTTGTTAAGCTAAAACAACAATATTTGTATGAGATCTGACAATTTTATATTGCTTTATTCTTTTAAATTGTTGATTTATAGCAATTAAATGGTATTGATAAAGTGTTTAGTTCAATTAGAACTAAGTTGTTTTTGATGTATTTATATTTGATTTTTAGAAATGAAAATAGATGATTTTCTGTAAATAAATGAAAGATTTTGTATTGTGGGATATTGTTTGAACATAAATGAACGAAAGATATAAATCTTGGTAGGTTCTAAGATTTATAACCAAAGCCTTAACGTCTTTTCAAATTTACCCTATACTGTCCCTCTGGTAATTGCCAGAGGGATTTTTTTGTGCTTTTGTGAGCATTTTTATAGATGCAGTGTTCTGGCTAAAGTGTTGTAAATCAGAATGATGTTTGTTTATTGTTCTATTGTATATATAAAGGCTTTAAATAGATTAAATTTTTGTTGTAAAATATATATAACAACTGATGGTTTTACAAAACATATTATATTTATATATTTTTGTCAATAAACATGTTTATTTTATATTAATATGAATATATTGATTATCAGTAATTTCTTTTATCCATATAATAGTATAGCATCATTTCGGATCAATGCGTTTGCAAAATATTTTTATGAAGCTGGTAATTCTGTCACAGTGGTAACAGAGGGTGACTGTGATGAGACCGTGATGTGGAATGGATGTGAGATCCATTATGTCAAGGATTGTGTGATAACGGAATCAAGAATGAAATTACTATTGAGGACTAATAAGAAATGGACGATCAGACGTATAATATGTGCCTTGCAGTCTCGTTTAGCTCTTGATCATAAGTTTATGTGGAGATTTAAAGCCTATAAACGGGCATATGAAGTGATGAAAAAAGGACAGTTCGACATTGTGTTAAGTTCATATTGTCCCCTTTCTCCACATATGATTGCATACAAATTGCGTAAAAAAGCTTCTGGATTTTATTGGATTGCCGATATGCGAGACGAAATGTCGAAGAGTCCGTTTATATCCCGTTGGAGGAGATGGCGTATTCGGTCCTATGAGTGTAAAATACTAGAGTCTGCAGATTTAGTATTGTCTGTATCAGCGCCGCTTGTGAATGACTTTAAACAAATAGGTAGACATGGGAGAGTTTTTGAGGTTAAAAACGGGTATGACTATGAAGAGGTACATAGTGCTTCCTTTCAATCTGTATATACAATGGCATTTATTGGTCATTTTGATTCATTTATTAATCCGAATAATTGGTTTAAAGCGTTTTCTGAACTTATTGCAATTGGTGATATTCCGCAGAATAGTAGGATAAACATAATAGGGAATCATGAAAAATTATTAATTCCTGAAAATATAAAATCTAATATCTTTCAGATAGAAGAGGTAAATCATGCCGAAGCTATAAGAAGTTCATTGGAAGTTGATACTTTAGTGTTGGTGCATCCAAAAGGTAGAAAAGGTGTTTATACAGGTAAATTATTTGATTATCTAGCAACAAACAAACCGATTCTCGCAATTTGTGATCCAAATGATGTGATTGCAGCATTATTAGAGGAAACTAAGGCTGGTTTTACAGCGGATGAGTCAGATATCGAGGATATCAAAAAGAAGATTCTTCATTGCTATTTTATCTGGAAAAATAAGGATGTTTTATCTCGTGACTGGAGTAAAATTCGGCAGTATACACGTAAGAACCAGGTTCGGATTTTATTGGAATATTTGTCGCAACAAGAGGTGTTGAAGCAGGGTTCGTAGAGATAATATTTGAATTTATTCTCGATGTTTAGAAATTTTTGTTTGATTTTTGTTTTTTTTTAGATATAGAATTAAATTACAACCAACAGTAACATGTTATATACCGTTAAGATATTTTCTGTCCTCTTCCCCATAACAGGCATTAGTAATATGGGGAAGAGCGAAGTTTTTTTAATTATCACAGAGTAATGGATTACTAAGATAATAAAAGTGCATTTAATGATAGTAAATTAGCCAGAACTAACCATGACGCTTGTACAGTTCGGCTCTTGTAAGTTTTTAGCTTTTTAATTTAGACTTTATCTTATCAGGCTATCCGTTAACTTTATAAACTCCAGTATTTAAGTGATTTTATTTTATCTTTATACAAACATTTTATGTCTGCCAATAATGCATCACTATTGGAAATTGAACGGAAGTAATCGTCATCAAGCCTAATGTAATCGTCGTGTCCCACTGTTACAATAATTAGATTATAAGGTGGCCGGGGTGCCGGTAATAGTTTGATCCCATACATATTGTAAACATTGTCAGGATCAGCGTAGGGATCAACTACATCCACGTTTACCGATTCTTTCTCTAATAGTCTGAAGATATTACTTGCCTGAGTATTGCGGATATCATCAATGTTTTCTTTATACGTAATACCCATTAACAAAGCTCTTATATTGTTCCGGATACACCCGGACAATGTGAGGATATTGAGTAACGATTTTACAATATAAGCAGGCATACTGTCATTGACAGCACAACTTGAGTTTATAATTGGGATGTCAACGCCCAACCGTGAAGCCACTGGAACAAGATATAGTGGGTCTACAGGTATACAATGGCCTCCGACTAATCCAGGCTTATATTTTACAAAGTTCCATTTGGTGGAAGCCATTTCAATAACCTCTGTCATATCTATTTCCATCTGTGAGAACAGTTTTTGCAGTTCGTTCATCAAAGCAATGTTGACATTCCGCTGTACATTTTCTGTCATTTTAGATGCTTCAGCCACTTTTATGTTTGATGCTTGATATATTCCGGAACATACGACTGTCTTGTATACATGTGATACCTCTTTCAATGCCTCTTCATCATTTGCAGATACTATTTTAGATATATTGGCAAAAGAGTGATGTGAATCATTAGGGTTGATGCGTTCTGGTGAGTATCCTACCTTGAAATCTTTACCGAGCTTTAAACAGGAGATTTTCTCAAGTAGAGGAATACATTCCTCCTCGGTGCATCCGGGATAAACTGTAGATTCATATATAATATAATCTCCTTTATTTAAGTATCGAGCCACAGTTTGTGTCGCTTTAAGAAGGCACGTTAAATCCGGACTTTTGTTGCAATCAACAGGGGTAGGTACTGTAATTATATAGAAAGCCGCTTTGGCCAGATCTTTTTCAAAAGAGGAAAAAGTAATATTTCTGTAATTGGTGCCATATGTTTTTCGCAAATATTCAACACGATTAGAATCAATATCGTAACCTATGACATTGAAATGGCGAGAAAATTCAAGGGCGACAGGTAATCCTACATATCCCAAACCGATGACTGCAAGTAATGTTTCCTGCTTTATTAACCGGTCATATATTGGTGTAATCGTTTTCTGCATAAACATATTCATTAATTTTGCGGTATTTAAGGCCGGAATCCTTACATACGGCCACTCCTTCTTTATCAAAATTCAATTTGTTACCATAACGGCTCATCCATCCTACTAAGCGTCCTGGTACTCCAACAACAAGAGCATAATCAGGTACCGAGTGTGTAATGACAGCTCCTGCACCTATAAAAGCATATTTACCGATTTCTACACCACATACGATTGTTGCATTGGCTCCGATAGTAGCTCCTTGGTGCACAATAGTGGGTTTGTATTGATTCCGACGTGAGATTTCGCTTCTAGGATTTCTTACATTTGTAAATACGCATGAGGGACCTAAAAACACATCATCTTCACATATGACACCTGAATATAACGATACATTGTTTTGTATTTTTACATTATGGCCGAGTTTTACGTTTGATGCAATCATTACATTTTGTCCAATATTGCATGACGAACCTAATATGGCTCCATTCATGATATGTGAGAAATGCCATATCTTACACCCCGGACCTATTATGGCCCCGTCATCTACAACAGAAGAAGGATGAATAAATATCTCATTCATATATTAGTGCTGGTTATTAGTGAAATAATGTCGTATAGTGGCAATCACGGCATCTTGTTGTAGTTCGGTTAGTTCGCTGTGCATTGGCAATGATAAAACCGATGTCGATAAATTTTCCGAATTAAACATCATTGGGTCGCAAATACACCGATTACAATAAGCCGGTTGCTTGAATAGAGGCATGGGATAATATATCATTGAGGCTATTCCTGCTTTTTCAAATGTAGTCTTGAGACCATCACGATTATCAGGTGTAACCTTTATCGTATATTGATGATAAACGTGAGAACCATGAGGAAACTCTACCGGGACTTCAACTGATGGCAATTGGTTTAGTTCTGATGTATAGTAATGGGCAGCTCTTCTACGAGATGCGATCCACTGTTTGAGATAAGGTAACTTAACCCTTAGTATAGCAGCTTGTATGGTGTCGAGCCTTGAATTGAGTCCTACAAATTGATGTTTGTATTTTGATATCTGGCCATGATTGGCTAATGCTCTTATTCGTTCGGCCAATATATTATCATTAGTAAATACTGCTCCACCATCACCGAAACAGCCAAGAACCTTAGACGGGAAAAACGAGGTACATCCAATATGCCCAATGGTTCCTGCATACTTGTTTGTACCATTTTCCATATAACATTCCGCTCCTAATGATTGTGCGTTATCCTCAATTACCATTAGCCCGTACTTTTCTGCTATTTTTATTAATTCAATCATTTCGCATGGTTGACCGAAAAGATGTACTGGAATGATAGCTTTGGTTTGGCTTGATATCAGGCGTGTTACACTGGCTGTACTAATATTGAAAGTATAAGGATCGACATCGGCAAAAACAGGTACTCCTCCTAATAAAATTACAGCCTCTGCCACGGCAGCAAATGAAAAAGCAGGCATAATCACTTCATCACCTTGCTTTAGGCCGATAGCCATCAATGATAGCAGAATGGCATCAGTTCCGTTGCCACATGTGATACAGTGTTTCACATTTAGAAACTGAGACAATTCTTCTTCAAATAGTTCAACAGCGGAGCCTTTGATAAAAGCAGACTTGGTGATAACTTCGTTAATCGCATGATTTATCTCATTAGATATACTAAGGTACTGATTGTATAAATCAACCATTTTTATCATCATAGTTTGTATCTTTGAAAAATATCCATTAAAAAATTACAATTTTCGAAGCAATGGATGATAGTCGCCCGTTAATCCAATCACAGTAGCTTGGCGTATCGTTTCGAGTGTATTGATGGAATCCCTCGTATCATCTAGCGAAAAACCTTTGCCTGCAAATATTCGGTCATAACTTAAAGTATGAAGATCTGTAAATCCGTTTGTGAAGTTGAAATCCTTGCCATTAATGGTAATATGCCTGTAAGGGGACATCGGATTACTTTCATGCAAAGGACTGTGTTTGGGATTAACACTTAAAAAATATCTAACACGAGCTTTCTTTAATTGTAAAAAACCTGCTGCACAATCAAGAGATAAGTGATGAACGATTACTTTTTCCGCTGTGCCGAATATCCAATGCAACATATCTATAAAATGAATACCGATATTTGCTACCAAACCTCCACTTTTGGATGGATCGCCTTTCCAAGAGGCCGCATACCAGTTGCCTCTGGGGGTAATATACGTAAGGTCGATGTCATAGGTTGTATAGGGATCACTGTTTTCAACCAATTGTTTCAGCTTTTCTATTTCCGGGTGAAGGCGTAGCTGCAGTATTGGCCATATATGGCGGCCTGTAGTATGTTGGCATGTGTCCATTCTGGATAAGTCATCGGAGGCTAGTGTTAAAGGCTTCTCACATATCACATTGGCACCAGCTTCTAATCCCATTATCGTGTGAGTACAATGAAAACAGTTGGGGGTACACACTGTCAGGTTGTCTACACGGTTCGTAACTATGCGCTTTTTAAAATCGTTTAAATCTGTAGTAAAATATGCATGAGGAAAATATCTGTCAATCATTCCTACACTATCAAATATGTCATGTGCCACTACCAAATCGTACCCTAATGATTGCATTGCTGTTAAATGTCGGGGAGCAATATATCCTGCAACTCCTATAAGTGCAAATTTTTGATGACTATCTATATCTGTATTCATATTTTAATAATATAATACTTATAATTGTTGATTTGAAGCATTAAAAAAACGAACAAAAGTATAAAATATGATTTTTTTGTACAATAGCTTAACTCTTGTTTGCTTGTTATAAGTGTGTAAATCAATGTGTTGGTGATAATCAAATTCTTTTTTTATACTTCCGGTAATTTCTGCTTGTTTATCAGGGGAGTAAAGGCGTTGTTATAAACGATTTGAATTTTAAGGTTTATCGTTTTGTGTGGCGAAAATGATGTGCTTTTACTCAGAAGGATTTAAAAAGAGGAAGTTTTTCTATTTATGGTATCTTTGTTAGTGAAACAAAGAATGTAGTAGATATAACTCGGTAAATTTTAATGGTTGATTGAGGAAATAGAAACAAGACTGAAAAGGTTGTAGTTAATATTTAGGTCTTGTTTCTGTTTAAATGATTGATTATCAAAGTGTAATGTGGAGCATATCGGACTCGAACCGATCACCTTCAGACTGCCAGTCTGACGCTCTAGCCAGATGAGCTAATGCCCCATTTCATTTTCGTATGCAAATATAGAGTTTTTCCTGAGATATGCGTTATCTTTGTATTAAAATTTATAGATAAGCAATGATAGTTTTTAATACGACCTTCCATATAGATAGAGATATTTTGAGTGAGAGTTTAGCGTTTTTGAAGTCTGATTACATACCGAAAGTATTGGCGGGTAGGAGGTTAACCAATCCTTCTATGCGCAGAATCTTGCATGATAATCAAGAAGAGGGAGAAAGTTTGGCTATCCAGTTTCATGTTGAGAACATGGATGTCCTGCAGCGATGGCTGGAAGAGGAAGGGATTGCCATACAGTCTGAGTTGGTAGAACGTTTCCAGCAAAGGATGATTGGTTTTTCTACTATTATGGAAGAATTGGATATTTAGAATCTGCATACATAGATAGATGACGAAAGATCGTGTCATATTAGGTATTGACCCCGGAACAATAGTCATGGGGTATGGAGTTTTGCAGATAGAAGGAAATAAACCCAAATTGCAGGCAATGGGTATTTTGCAACTTAATAAGTATGAAGACCATTATCTGCGATTACGTAAAATATTTGAAAGAGTATTGTCCTTAATAGACCAGTATCATCCGGACGAACTGGCTATTGAAGCTCCCTTTTTCGGTAAGAATGTACAGAGTATGTTAAAATTGGGACGAGCTCAGGGAGTTGCAATGGCAGCTGCTTTGGAACGTGATATTCCTATATTTGAATATGCACCATTGAAAATAAAGATGTCTATTACGGGAAATGGAAATGCCTCAAAAGAACAGGTCGCAGGAATGCTACAACGTTTCCTTCATATACCCGAAGATGCCATGTTGCCCCAACTGGATGCAACGGATGGTCTGGCTGCTGCAGTATGTCATTTTTTTCAGACAAACAATCCGGTTGTAGAAAAGAAATATACCGGTTGGAAGGATTATATAGCGAAGAATCCGGGAAAAGTCCGGTAATAGGTATAAAAAAAGCGAGCGGTAAATTTACTACTCGCTTTTTTATTATCAGGTTTAATATTATTATACCACACCTTGAGCCATCATTGCTTTCGCAACCTTCATGAAACCGGCAATGTTTGCCCCTTTTACGTAGTTAATGTATTTGCCATCTCTACCATGGGCTACACATTGTTCGTGAATATCACTCATAATCTGGTGAAGTCTGGCATCAACCTCTGCTGCTGGCCAAGAGATATGCATCGCATTCTGTGTCATTTCCAGGCCGGAAGTTGCTACACCACCTGCATTAACAGCTTTACCCGGAGCAAATAACTGGTTGTGTTCTATAAACAGATCAACAGCTTCTGCCGTACATCCCATGTTAGAAACTTCTGCAACACATAATGTTTTGTTTTCGATTAAGATACGTGCATCGTTAACATCCAGTTCGTTTTGAGTTGCACAAGGAAGAGCTATATCAACTTTTTGTTCCCATGGTTTTTTGCCCGGGAAGAATTTAGCATTCGGATATTCTTCTGCATAAGGAGCAACGATATCGTTACCGGAGTTGCGAAGTTCCAGCATATAGTCAATCTTTTCGCCGGAAATACCATCCGGGTCGTATATATATCCGTCAGGACCGGAGATAGTAACAACTTTTGCACCTAATTCGGTAGCTTTTGTTGCTGCACCCCATGCTACATTTCCGAAACCGGAAACAGCAACCGTCTTATCTTTTATATCGATACCATGAGTTTCCAACATTTGATGTACAAAATACAGTGCACCGAAACCTGTCGCTTCCGGACGAAGGATAGAACCTCCGAATTCCATGCCTTTACCAGTAAAAGTACCTGTGTTTTCGCGTGCAAGCTTTTTATACATGCCATACATATAGCCAACTTCACGTCCGCCTACACCGATGTCGCCTGCTGGAACATCACGGTCCGGACCCAGGTTACGCCATAATTCAAGAATGAAAGATTGGCAAAAACGCATGATTTCAGCATCACTTTTTCCGCGAGGTGCGAAGTCTGAACCACCTTTACCACCACCCATAGGTAATGTTGTCAGTGCATTTTTGAATGTCTGTTCAAAACCTAAGAATTTAAGAATAGACAAATTTACGGACGGGTGAAAACGGATACCTCCCTTATACGGGCCGATCGCGTTGTTAAATTGTACACGATATCCCAGATTAACCTGGATTTCACCTTTATCATCTACCCAAGGCACACGGAAAGTAAAAATACGGTCCGGTTCAACCAGACGTTCGATAATTTTGGCTTTTTCGAATTCCGGATGCTGATTGTACACTTCTTCAATAGATAAAAGAACTTCTTTCACTGCTTGCAAATATTCCTTTTCTCCCGGATGTTTTGCTTCAAGTGCGGATAAGATAACTTCAGTCTTCATAGTATATAATTTCTTTTAGGATGACATTCTGTTGGCAAATGTAGGGAATTTAATGGACTGGCAATGGTTTTTGCTTACTTTTTGATAGTAAAAATTATGTTATTGAACAATGTTTTTAAGGATGAATTACAATTGTTACCGGGCAATTCGTAGATAAATGGTTGAACGAAAATTTTTTTTCCTTACATTTGGACACAGATATAACCCAATAATATTATGAGCGGAATACCAGATTTTAAGAATCTAGTCTTTAAAGACACTTCATTTGCAAATTTGATGAATAAGCGTATATATAATGTATTGCTTATTGCTACAAAATATGATGCTTTTATGTTGGAAGATGACGGTAGGGTGGACGAACAGATATTCAATGAATATACTTCTTTGAGTCTGCGTTATCCTCCGCGTTTTACCCAGGTAACATCCGAAGCTGAGGCATTGGCTGAATTAAAAGATAGAAATTTCGAGTTGATTATCTGTATGCCGAATATGGATAACCGGGATATTTTCTCGGCAGCAAAGGAAATAAAGTTGCATTATCCGAATATACCGATTGTAGTACTCACTCCTTTTTCAAAAGAAGTATCCAAACGAATCGCTAACGAAGATTTGAGTGCTATCGATTATGTGTTCAGTTGGTTGGGAAACTCGGATTTGCTCCTTGCTATCATTAAGTTAATTGAGGATAAAATGAATGCTCCGGACGATACCGCCAGTGTCGGAGTTCAGATTATTTTGTTAGTAGAAGATTCGATTCGTTTTTATTCGTCAGCTTTGCCGCACCTGTATAAATTTGTACTGGAACAAAGCCAGATGTTTGCAAAAGAGGCATTAAACGGGCATCAACGTACGTTGCGTATGCGCGGACGTCCGAAAATTAAACTGGCCCGTACTTACGAAGAGGCTGTACGCATATTTAACCAGTACAGGGATAATATGCTGGGAATAATCTCGGATATGAGTTTTATGCACGATGGGGTCAAAGACCCTTATGCCGGATATAAATTCGGGCAGTATGTGCGGAAGACCGGGTTAATAATACCTTTTGTTCTGGAATCATCAGAATCTAATAACCGGATTTATGCAGAGGAGTTAGGTGCTTCATTCATAGATAAGAATTCTAAAAGTTATCCGCAGGATCTTCGTAAAAAGATCATGCAGCGTTTTGGTTTTGGCGATTTTGTTATTTTGAATCCACAGACCAAAGAGGAAATTATGCGTATCAAAGACTTGAAGGATTTGCAAAAGAAAGTCTTCCAGATTCCCGATGATTCGCTGGTTTACCATTTGAGCCGCAACCACTTTTCCCGTTTCTTCTATTCCCGTGCCATGTTTCCCCCGGCGGAAGTTCTTAAGCGTGTAGACGTAAGCGACTATAAAGATATGGATGAAGCACGGAAACTGATATTCGACCTGATTGTCCAATACCGGCGGATGAAGAATACAGGTGTGGTTGCTATCTATCAGAAAGATCGTTTTGATGAATACAGTAATTTTGCACGTATCGGTGATGGATCTTTAGGAGGAAAGGGCAGAGGTTTGGCTTTTATCGGTGCTATGGTTAAACGTTACCCGGTTTTGGAACATGAAAATTTTGCTGTAACAATTCCGAAGACTGTTGTTATCTGTACGGATATTTTCGATGAGTTTATGGATACAAATGAATTGTATCCGGTAGCGTTGAGTGAGATAGATGATGATACGATTCTTAAATATTTCCTGCGTGCCAGCTTGCCGGCGCGACTTATCGAAGACTTAATGGCATTTTTCGATGTCGTGAAAAGCCCGATAGCCGTACGTTCTTCCAGCTTGTTGGAAGATTCCCACTATCAGCCTTTTGCCGGTATCTATTCAACCTATATGGTGCCTAAGATCGATGATAAATATGAAATGCTTCGTACGGTTAGCGATGCTATTAAAGCCGTATATGCATCGGTTTTCTATCGAGATAGTAAAGCTTATATGACGGCTACTTCCAATCTTATCGACCAGGAGAAAATGGCTATTGTTTTGCAGGAAGTGATTGGTAATAGTTATAGCGACCGTTTCTATCCGACAATATCAGGAGTGGCCCGCTCTTTGAATTTTTATCCGATAGGGAATGAAAAGGCGGAAGACGGTATAGCCAATATTGCCTTGGGACTTGGCAAATACATTGTCGATGGTGGTCAAACTCTTCGTTTTTCTCCCCGTCACCCACGGAATATTTTGCAGATGAGTACAATGGATTTTGCTTTGCGTGAAACGCAAACCCGTTTTTATGCATTGGATTTGAAAAATCTGGCGGAACAGTTTTCGGTAGACGATTCATTTAATTTATTACGTCTAGGGTTGAAAGATGCAGATGCGGATGGTGCCCTGAAATATATAGTATCTACCTACGATCCGTACGACCAGATTATCCGGGACGGCTATTATCCGGGCGGACGTAAAATTTTGTCGTTTGTAAATATATTACAACATGATGTATTTCCCCTGGCTGAAACATTAGATTCTATTTTACACATCGGGCAGGATGAGATGGGACGTCCGATAGAAATAGAGTTTGCCGTAAATATTAATCAGGAAGATTCTTCCCAAGCGACATTCTATTTACTCCAGATCCGTCCAATTGTAGATAATAAAGAGATAATGGAAGAGGATTTAACCTTAGTGCAGAAGGAAGATACAATCTTGTCTTCTTCCAGTGTACTGGGGCATGGGATTATTTCGGATGTACAGGATGTGATTTATGTCAAGACAGAAGCCTTCAACTCTTCTAACACGCAATTGATAGCATATGAGATTGAAAAAATAAACCGGCAATTCACCGGAGATGATAAAGGATACGTTTTGGTCGGCCCCGGCCGTTGGGGTAGCAGTGACCCCTGGTTAGGTATTCCGGTGAAGTGGCCTCATATCAGTAATGCACGTGTTATTGTGGAATGTGGATTGGAAAACTATCGCGTAGACCCGAGTCAGGGTACCCACTTCTTTCAGAACCTGACATCTTTTGGCGTCGGTTATTTTACAATAAATCCGTTTAAAGGAGATGGATGGTTTGATGAAGCATATCTGAATGCTTGTCCGGTTGTGGAGGAAACCGAATATTTGCGGCATGTTCATTTTGATAAACCGGTGGTGATAAAGATGGATGGGAAGAGAAGTCTGGGAGTTGTGTTAAAACCCGGCGAATAGAAAAAATATTCCTTGGAATACATAAAAAATGGAGATTGGATTATAAGGTATCCAATCTCCATTTTTTGTTAGGTGCCGATAAGTAAATCTCAGATCTATTTCTTTTCAAAATAAGTAGGGAAGTTTATCTTATCGATAATTTTGTTATCCTTCAGGCGGATCCATGTATCGAATCCTTCTTTACCTTCTGTCATTTCGATTATACGTGCTCCGTTAGGCAGGTTGTTGTAAACTGTATCCCCTCCGGTATAACGACCGAATGCCAATAAGATACCTTTCCAGTAAACTGCATAATCATTATCATGGTCGTGTCCGACAAAAACAGCCGAAACATCGCCCATCTCTTTCATAGCTGTGAATAATCCGGAGTTAAGTTCGGGAGGGCAGCTTTTTTCTTTGCGTGTTCCGACCAACATAGCTCTTTCGTCAGTAGAAGCTTCTGCATATTCGGGAAGTGCTATGTGGAAGAATGCTAAGGAAGGGATTGGAGTTCCTCCGTTTTGTTTGGTAAAACGTGCACTATTCTCACGGTACCATTGTACCTGGTCAAATTTGATGTAATCATAACCTTTCACTCCATTAATTTTGGAATAAGAATGTGAGTCAAAGCAGTAAAGAATAACCGCATCCTTTTTGCCATCGGATGATTTCAATGGCAGAATGAAATTGGAACCTCCGGAAACTCCCGGTACGGAATCTGTCAGATTGTAAGGGATTGATTTCATAATATCGAATAACTGCGAACGGGTTAATCCCTGTTCATCATCATGGTTTCCGAATGTTACGGCGAAAGGAATTTTTCGGCTGGAAGTAAGGTTTAATATTGTACGCATACCTTCTTCGGCAGGAGCACCGAAAATGACATCCCCGGTAAAAATAACCAAATCAGGCTTTTCTGCATCCAAGACTTCATTAATCCGTTCAACAGCTATATCGGATTTCGGGTTTCCATGGATATAATGAACGTCCGTAAATTGTACGATTTTAAATTTCCCGTTTTTGTTAAACTTCAGAGTGGGGTGTTGTGCATAACTTGTCAGTAGGCTCCCCAGGATGAAAGAAAGGGTGAGAATTAAATGTTTCATATGAACTGTTTATTTATTAGAGTAAAAGATTTGTTGGCAAATATACGAATAACCTGTTATGAATACGGTTTACGTGCCAAACAAGTCAACGGACCGATTGTTAATATATCTATAGCAAGATGTGCGGTTTGTAATTTTTAAGTAATTATTACAAGCTGAAGATTATTTTAATTCGAATATTATGGTAGATTTGCCCATTATTTAATCGTCAATCAATGAAAAAAGTTTTATTATTGTTAATGCTATTATTATCCTTAAGCTCTACGGTATGGGGACAAACAAATGAAGTAAAGGCCTATTTTCAAGTGGGAGATAATGCTCTTCATGGTATTTATGGGGGATTTTCGGGATTTTATACCCGGAACTTTTCAGATCGGTTGAGCCTGACAGGAGGCCTTAATTTATCCACAAAGAATCCTCAGGCTTTTGGTGGACTTTATGCAGATGGAACTTATCGTTTTTCTGTTTACAAGTTTAATGTGTATATTTCGAACAGGCTTGTATATAATTATTACGGTTTGTCGAAAATGAATGAACTGCTTTACCGTATTGCAGGAACATGGGAAAGCCGTTACTTTAATCTAACTCTGGGTAATAGTTTTCTTGGATACTTTTCCAAAGGAAGCGGGAATTTTGAACCTGTCACTCTTTCTGTTGCTATGGGACTACATCTTAGACCTCGTGAGAACTGGTGGAATGTCGGACTTTTTATCCGTAACTTCGATGATTTCATCTATGAGAATTATAACATTATGTATGGGGTGGACGGAAGAATCGATGTGGCGAAGCACTGGCGGATATTGGCTGAGTTTACAGCACGCCCGGCAGGTAGTATGAATCAATTAGCTATGAAGTATGAAACCTTTTTTAAATTAGGAGCGAGATATAAATGGTAACGAAAAAATATATAATATCGGTATGCTGCGCCCTGTGTTTTTTATCCGGTTGCAGCAAAATTGAACCTACAGGTATCCTGATAGGTAATACGAATGTTGACGACCGCGTAAAGCAATCTTATTATTTTTATTCGCAGGAAGAAAATAAAAAATCAACTTTCGAGATTGATACAAGTGGAAAAGAGTACTCGTTTCTGGTCATAGCCGATAGTCATACAACGACTGATATGAAACGTTTAACCGAGGCTTTTGATGAAACCTTGAAAGGAGGACATCTGTTTTGTGCCCATTTGGGCGATTTGGCTGAAACACAACCTGAGTATTATGCAGATGTTGAGGATCTGGTAACAGAGTATAAGGAGAAAGGTTTGATTTTCTATCCGGTAGTGGGAAATCACGATATAACCCGTAATGGTTGGGCGTTATTTAATGATATATTCGGAACTTCAACTTATTTTGTAGAGGTTTATGTTGAAGGACGCGAAGACCTTGCGGATCTTTTTGTTTTTTTGGATACTGCGAACGGTACGTTAGGTAAACGGCAAATGCAGGACATTCTTCCTATCGTTGAGGAGATAAGGCAGGAGTACCGTCATTGTTTTGTTTTCACGCATAACCCGTTTTTCCGTCCCCGTTCGAATGCTTACTCTTCCAATTTCCCGCGCGAGGAATTGTATTACTTGTTTGACTTCTTTGCTGAGAATAAGATCGATTATGTATTCAGCGGACATATCCATGCTCATGGGGAAAATACATTCCGTGGTGTGCAATATATTACTTTAGATGCATTCAGTGAACGGAATAATCCGATAAGGGGAGAAATCGCAAAAATAACCTGTAAAGCAAATGGAGATATCCAATATGAATTGATATATGTCCCGTAAAGAGTAACTATAGAAGGGGATTTTTTTAAGATAACAATGGTTTTTCCTGATTCATAATTTATGATAGGGAAAAACCATTGTTGTTTTTTATGTAGTAAAATGTTTAATCCATTCTTCAGCCTTTGTTAACGTTTCAATTTTTCCAATATCCATCAGGTGCAGATTTTCTGCCGGGTAAGCATGAATATCCGTTTTGGCACATATCGACAGATAAAAATTAATAATGGAGAATTTGCCTGTCCATTCTTCCATCCAGTCGAATATTTCAGGAGAAAGTACATGAATGCCGCTAAATGCATATTCATTGTATTGGGCAGGGTCGAAATACGGATAGAATGATTTTACTTCGCCGGTCTCCAGGTTTCTCCAGCCACACAGCTTATTTTCTTTATTAAAAAGTAGATAGCGTGAAGTTTCACGTTTGCTGACTAATAATGTCGCAAGCGGATTTGTTTCCAGATGCTTATCGTATAGTTTTTTTAAATCCACATTCGATATAATGTCTACATTGTGAATCAGGAAAGGCTCTTTACCTGTAAAAAAACTTTTTGCTTTCTTTATGCCCCCTCCCGTATCCATCAGGTAATCACGTTCGTCGGAAATAATAATATCTATCCCGAAGTTGTTATTTTCCGCAAGGAAATCAATGATTTGCTGTCCGAGGTGATGAATGTTTATAACGATTTGAGTAAATCCGGAATTTTTGAGTTTTAAGATAATATGTTCCAGCATTGGTTTTCCGTTTATGGGAACCAAGGCTTTGGGCATAGTATCGGTCAGCGGTTTGAGGCGAGTCCCCATACCGGCTGCAAAAATCATAGCTTTCATAATGTTGCGTTAAAAAGTTGTTCTATGTTTTGTTCGCGATGGACCAGTTCTACTTTCACACCGAATTTGTTATGCAGATGTTCAGCCATATGCTGGGCAGAATAGACGGAACGGTGTTGTCCGCCGGTACAACCGAAACAGATCATCAGGTTGCTGAACCCCCGGTCCAGATAACGTTTTACGGATGCGTCTGCAATTTCATATGCATGATTCAGGAACTGGGTGATTTCTCCGTCTTCTTCAAGGAAACGGATCACCGGTTCATCCAATCCGGTAAAATGGTTATACCGTTCATATTTTCCCGGATTATTGACAGCACGGCAATCGAAAACAAATCCGCCTCCGTTTCCGCTCGGATCATTCGGTATACCCTTTTTATAAGCAAAACTTACGATTTTCACTACGAGAGTACGTTTCTGTAAATCGTCGCGGAACTGTGAAAGGTCGGTAAGTTCTTTCAGAACGGAACACAGATAAGGATATTCGGAGTATTCATCTTTCAATAACTGACGCAGATTCTCAATGGCAAAAGGAACACTTTGGATGAAATGAGGTTTCTTTTCAAAATATCCGCGGAAGCCATATGCTCCTAATACCTGCAATGTCCTGAAAAGAACGAAATGGCGTAATTGCTTACAAAATTCCTGTTCATCGATTGTCGTATATTTACGAGCTGCGTCCAAATAAGTCTGTATCAATTCCTGGCGTAAATCCTCCGGATATTTTGCTTTGGCTTGCCAAAGGAAAGAGGCTACGTCATAATATACCGGACCTTTACGTCCTCCCTGAAAGTCGATAAACCAAGGTTCCCCTTCTTTTATCATAACGTTGCGGGACTGGAAATCACGGTACATAAATGTAGGGGAGGTGTCTTTCAGTAACACTTCACTCATTCTCAGGAAATCATCTTCCAGCAGATTTTCCTGGAATTCCATTCCCGTAGCTTTCAGGAAGCAATATTTGAAGTAATTCAAATCCCATAAAATGGAGCGTTTATTGAATTCCGGTTGCGGATAGCAATTCGAAAAGTCCATTCCTTCGGCTCCTGCAAACTGGATGGCAGGCAGTAAGGCAATTGTTTTATGCAATAAGGTCCGTTCGCATTCATCGAATACACAACTTTTTCTTCCTTTTTCAATTGCATTAAATAAAAGGGTATCTCCCAAATCTTCTTGCAGGTAGTAAGATTTATCTTCCGAGTAACAGAATACGTTGGGCACTGGTAATCCCTTTTCCCGGAAATGTTGTGCCATATAAATGAATGCTCTGTTCTCTTCGACGGATGTTCCACTTACGCCGATCAAGGTTTGTGGCCCGGATAACCTGAAATAGCGTCGGTTGGAGCCGGATGAAGGTAACTCGGTTATATCTTCTGCCGGGGACCCCGTGTATTCATGATAAAGTTTACTTAATTCAGTTGTTACCATAGTTTTCTAATTTCGGTACTAAGGTAAGAAATAGTTGATAGTTGACAAGTGAGAGCCGATAGTTAAATTCAGACTAATCGATAAAGATAAAAAGGATGATGTGTCCAAAAGCGGATACATCATCCTTTTATAATCATTAATCCCTATTTATTCTTCAGTTAACTGTCAACGGCAATTTGGTCGACAAGCAACCTTTTATAGAATGCCTTGTGCCATCATTGCTTTGGCTACTTTCATAAAGCCAGCAACGTTAGCGCCTTTTACATAATTTACTGTGCCATCTGCGTTTTTACCATATTTCAGGCACTGTTCGTGGATGTCTTTCATGATGCTTTTCAGCTTTTCATCGACTTCTTCGCTGCTCCAGCTTAACTTCATAGCGTTTTGTGTCATTTCCAGACCGGAAACGGATACACCGCCGGCGTTGGCTGCTTTACCCGGAGCGTAAAGGATTTTTGCTTCAAGGAACGTATCGATAGCTTCCGGAGTGGATGGCATGTTTGCACCTTCCGATACAGCGAAACAACCGTTTGCAAGAAGTGTCTTTGCATCATCGCCATTCAACTCGTTTTGAGTTGCGCTCGGCATAGCAATGTCACATTTTTCACCCCATGGGCGTGCACCTGCTACATATTTGCATCCATATTTTTCTGCATATTCGCGGATACGTCCACGGTACATGTTTTTCAGTTCCATGATGAAGTCCAGCTTTTCGCGGTCGATACCGTCCGGGTCATAGATGTAACCGTCAGAGTCGGACATAGTAACCGGCTTAGCTCCCAATTCAATCAGTTTTTCAACTGTATATTGTGCTACGTTACCGGAACCGGACACTGTAACGACTTTACCTTTAATATCGATATTGCGTGTTTTCAGCATTTCCAACAGGAAGTATACGTTGCCGTAACCTGTAGCTTCCGGACGAATCAGCGAACCACCGAATTCACGTCCTTTACCTGTGAATGTACCTGTATTTTCGTGTGCCAGTTTTTTGTACATACCGTACATGTAAGCAACTTCGCGTCCGCCTACACCTATGTCACCTGCAGGAACGTCTGTGTCCGGACCGATGTGACGCCATAATTCCAGTACGAAAGCCTGGCAGAAACGCATGATTTCAGCGTTTGATTTACCACGCGGGCTGAAGTCAGAACCTCCTTTGCCACCACCCATCGGCAGTGTAGTCAGTGAGTTTTTGAAAGTCTGTTCGAAAGCTAAGAACTTAAGGATAGATTGGTTTACAGAAGCATGGAAGCGGATACCACCTTTGTACGGGCCGATTGCATTGTTGTGCTGGATACGGTATCCCATATTGGTCTGAATTTGGCCTTTATCGTCCATCCAAGTCACGCGGAATGAGAATATGCGGTCGGGTATACAAAGACGCTCGATTAAATTGCTCTTTTCAAATTCAGGGTGCTCATTGTACGCTTCTTCAATTGTACCTAAAACTTCTGATACTGCCTGATGATACTCAGGTTCATTCGGGAATCTTCTCTTTAAGTTGTCTAAAACTTCACTTGCCTTCATAAGACTGAATTGATTTTATTATACCATTTTGCTATTGTAGCGCCGTCTCCTAAACGACTGTGCAAAGGTAAGCTAAAATTTTATACAAACAAATATTTGAAAGAAAAAATGCGATAAAAATATCATTTAGTTATATTAGGCTTGGAAAACTGACTAAATGTTATTCTTCCTTCCGTCTTCTGCTCTTGTATATCGGTACAAACACAATGATAGCTGATGCTACCAGAGCGAAAATGACGTCGAAGGTTATCTTTTCGCTGTAAACAAGCAACATATAACATAATACACCCCATAAAAGGGTAATACATACTGCCTGACTATTTGTTATTTTTCTACGTGCCATCGGTTACATTTGTCTATTTGGAGGATAAAAGGGAACCGCAATAAATGAAAAGGGTAAGCAGTACCGCTATTATCACGAATATGATAATGATTTGTTTTTCTAAAGAATAGCTGCGGAGAAACGGGATATGGCGTGCCCAGCCTGATATGGCCTGGATTTGTTCCGGCTCTTCATCTTCTTCCGGAAATTCATAGCCATTGGCTTCCATTATTTCCATTGCGTGGGCTACTTCGCTTTCCAGCAATTCCACACGGACGCCACCCATATTGGCAGGATACATAACCTGAGTAGTATATTCGTTTCTCAAATAACATTCGATTCCTTCTGATTTCAGGAGGGATTCGAGTACCTGTGCTTCTTGCGGACGGGTAAACCGGGCTATTTCTACCATTTTATCCATAACTTCTCCCATTTTTTTACAAAGTAAAAGTTTTTGTTTGGATTTCGTCTATGTTTTGATTTGATATTTTACTTTTTAAGATAGGGGCGGATTGACAGAAAGATATTTTTGACATTTTGATAATGTATCTATGTTTTCCTGCTCATGGATGAAGGAAGGGCGGGGGCGCTTGGAAATATGCGGCTCTCGCGGAGTTGAGGTTTGTCGGTTTGTTGCTTAAAATGATATGGCAGTTGCTAATTGACATGATGCAGATTTTAATTGAATATATTGTCGTGTATTTTTTTATATAGCAGTCTATTTGATATCTGCGTGGCAACCGTTTTTTTGTTCTTACAGCGTTGTATTTCTGCTCCATAACATCTGAAAATCAAAACATGGGTGTTTTAAATGCAAAACATATATGTTTTGAAGTCAAAATATACTACTTTTTACTCCGGATATAATTGAATTTAGTACCGCTACTAATTAAAATTAGGTCCGCAAGTAGTTGGATTTTTTACAAAAGTAGGTATAAAAGTCCCTTTTAGGTAGTAAAAATAAGTGGATTGTCAGCTAAATGCTCCTTTTTGTTTATAGTGTGTGTTAGTATAGTCGGGCTTATTGTGAGATAATGTCACTTTTAAACCTAATATCCTGCCACATTGTAATATTTGTAAGATGGATGGCGAAGCCTAACTGTCAATAGAAACCTGTCAGATGTCGGCCGTCAATTGCGTTGCTTGCCTGATGCGGTCGGCCATACCGATACCTCCTTTCATATTTCCGGCTAAGATTAATCCGGGATATTCTTTTTCGAGTTTCTCGATGGTTTGGAAGCGTTCGCCACTGTTTAGTTCATATTGTGGAATCGCATGCGGATGTCGGAAGATACGGATCATATCCGGTTCTACGTCGACCGGGAACTTTAGCATGGAATGGAATTGGCGGATAATTAAAGTTTTCAATTCATCATCCTGCCAGGTAGTAAGCTCCGCATGTTTGACTCCTCCGATGAAAAAGGAGAAAAGCGCGCCTTCTTTTGGTGCTCTGCCGTCAAAACAGGCAGAAGGAAAGAGGATTCCGAGCACCTCCTTTTTTTCGCAGGAAGGGACTAAGCCTCCGAATGCATTGAATTGCAATTTGTTTGTGTTGCGGATGCCCACACTAGCCTGAACGACCGGTGCGTATTGCAGATTGCTGATTTTATCCATATCCTCTTTGGGTACGAAAGGCAGCAGTTCCGGGAGTGAATAGGCCCCGACAGTGGTAATTACTTTGTCTGCCAAAATTGTTTGTTCCCCGCCTGACGGTGTTTGATAGGAAATCAACCATTGTTTATTGGAAGGGCGGATGGTAATACCGGTTGCCGAGAGTGTGATATGCTTTTTTCCTATAGCTTCGGTCATGGCTATTGTCAGGTTTTCGAGTCCTCCTGCGGCGGAGAATACCTTTTTGGATGCCAGACGGTCGCGTTCGGTTTTAGGAAGTTTTGCTTTGGCAATGGTACCGCGGATAAAACTACCGTATTGTTGTTCCAGGTTATATAATTTAGGCAGTGCGTAACGGGTTACCAGTTTCATCGGGTCACCGGCATAAACACCGGAAAGGAACGGGTCTACCGCATAATGCAGGAAAGACTTGCCGAGACGTCTTGCCGCCAGTTCACCTACAGCTTCGTCGGGGTTGGTTCCTTTTGCTCGGAACGGTTCACCCAGGATACGGAACTTATCGCTTAAAGAAAATAATGGAGTAGTGATTGCGCTGAACAAGCCGGAAGGAAGGGCACGAAATTTGTCACCTTTCCAAATCAGCCGCCGTTTGGCTTCTTCGTGAGCTGTTTCCAGTTCACATGCCGGAGCCAGGGCGGCAAACAGTTCCGCAACTTCAGGATAGGAAACCACTCCGGTGTTAGGACCGCTTTCAAACACAAATCCTTCTTCGCGAAATGTATGAATCTGGCCCCCGGTACGGTTGCTTTGTTCCAGTACATGTACTTTCTTCCCTTTACGTGTCAGGTGGAAAGCTGTGGTCAGACCGGTTAGTCCGGCTCCTATCACTACAATATTTTCCATAATATTATACCGGTTTAGAAAATGATTTGTTGGTATGAAGCATCAGTTTGTCGAATGAGGCGGCAACATTGCGGACAAACAGTCTGCCTTCCGCCGTCATTTTTAGTTGTTCGTCGTTAAATTCGATAAGCCCGTCTGCGGCAAATTCGTCGAGACTCGCTTTATTATAATTTACAGCCTGCTTTATTTCGGAAACGGGAAGTGAGAACCGTTCTGCAATTTCCTGCCAGTTGATGGAATAGTTACACATCAATGTTTCGATAACTTCGCGGGCAATTTGTTCTTCTTCGTTCAAGGTATATCCTTTTATCGTGGCAGGCCTTCCTTGTCTCATCAGTTCTATATATTCGGGAACATCCTTGCAATTCTGGGCATAGGCTGCCGTAAGCTGGCTGATACCGGTAACACCGAATGCATAAACCTGTCCGGTGGTTCTGCGTGTACAGTATCCCTGGAAATTCCTGTGAAGTTGCCCATTCTGCAATGCAGTATACAATTCATCATTTTCACGTACGAAATGGTCCATGCCTATCGGTTTGTAACCGGCTTCACAGAGCATCCGGCGTGCAGTTTCATACATGCGGCTTTTCTCCTCGCTGCTGGGTAATCCTGCTTTTTCAAGGAGCAGCTGCCGTTTGTTTACCCAGGGTACATGAGCATATGAGAAGGTCACCAGTCGGTCTGGCTGTATTTTTATCGCTCGTTCAATGGTTGCGGCAAAACTTTGTTCCGTCTGTCCGGGCAGTCCGTACAGGAAATCCAAATTAACTTTTATACCGGAGGCGTGGAGTGCGTTTACAATCTCTTCTATCGGCAATAATGAAAGTTTGCGGTTTGATTTTTTCAGGACTTCTTCGTTAAAGTCTTGCACGCCGATACTGATTCGGTTGAAACTCGCTTCTTCGAATGCGATCCAATCTTTTTCCTGTAAATAACCGGGATGGCACTCAATGGCAATTTCCGGTTTATTGATAAAAGTGAAATCTTTGCGTAAATGGTCATTCAGGCTTTTCAGGGTCATGAGTGGCAATATGGAAGGTGTTCCTCCTCCATAATGGATTTGCGCAATTTTTCGCTTAGCGGCAAGATAGGGAGCAATGAGTTCTATTTCCTGGTGGAGTGCTTCCACATAACGGAAACGGGTTACAACATTGTGTTCGGAAAGCGGTATGGAGTTGCATCCGCAATAATAGCACATTTTCCGGCAGAATGGTATATGGAAATAGAACGAAAGATGTTTCGGACTTAATTGGTTGGACTGTTCAATCGCTTTCAGATAGTCTTCGCCTGTGAAACTTTCTGTGAAATAGTTTGCCGGTGGATAACTGGTATACCGGGGGACCGGTACATTATATTTGTCTAACAATTCTTGTTTCATATCGTCTCTTTTTCTTTTTTGAATACAATAAGTATGTAGAGGAGTGACAAAACGGCAATGGCTGTTTCAAAAAAGAACAAACCATGATAACCGGTCGCATCTGCAATTTTTCCGCTGAGGATAGCCATTATCATACCTGCAAGATGGGTAATGACAGTCTGAACGGTGAAGTCTGTTCCTTCACGTCCGGGACGTACACAGTCCATCGCTGTTGTGTAGACTACAATCGTTGCCATCCCATAGCTGCCCCATAGCAGGAAAATGCCTCCATATAACAACGGGGTGGTAGGATGTATATAAGATAAACCGAGGAAATACAAACAAGCGATCAGCACGAATACAGAAAATAAGGCACGGGCACGATAACGTCCGATACGTCTTACAATAAATCCTCCGGCGAAAGAAGACATTGCTCCAACTGCTGTCCCTGCCAATCCGCTCATGACTCCGATTTCTTTCATACTGTAACCTAAATCTACCAGATAAGGTTTCAGCATAGCCAATGTACCGATTAATCCGGAATAGTAGAGGAAAAGGAAACCGATCTGTTTCCATATTTTCTTTTGGGTGAAGAAGTAGAATACATCTGCTTTTTTTGCCCGTTCATGGGTATCTTTCGGTTGGATTTTAATCCCTTTGTTGAAAAAGAGGGGGAGTAGGGCAATGATAACGAACAGGGCAAGGCATGGTAATAAACTGTTCCAGCCTACCTGCTTGAATAGTAAAAGCAATAATCCGCCTCCAATCATGGAACCGCCGAAACTTCCCATCGACTGCATGCTGTTTGCAAGGCTTTTATCCTGACGGCTGAATGAGAGTACGGCCAAGGCATCCGTCGCAATATCCTGCGTAGCGGATGCAACAAAAGAAATGATAATTAATGCTACAATCGTATAGAAGTCCGTATGGAAGTCCAGGAATGCAACGGCAAATATCAATGCTGCATAAATCAGTTCCGATGAAAAAATCCACCGTTTGTAATCTCCTGTGGTGGTGGAATGGCGGTCTATCAGCGGCGACCAGAGAAATTTAAGTATCCAGGGCAATTTGATAAGTTGTAATAGACCTATTGCCGAGAGAGAGAAATTTTCCTGCCGCATCATAACCGGAATGACTGTCGAGAAGAAACTCATCGGTATTGTTTGTGCGATATACAGGCAGAAAAAAGTTGCCAGATTGTATGTCTTGTCTTTTTGTATCATGCTTTCCTAAAAGTTGAGCTGGATATTGCCCCCGATAGTGAAAGGTTTTCCTTTTTGTCCTAACCCTTTGCCGCCGCTTTCGAAATAGAATGCCGTGTAATCGGTTGCTGTTATGTTCTTAGCCCAGATTGCAAAGGTAGCAAAACCTTTGGTTACGGAAAACTTTCCGTTTAATAGTCCGTAATAAGGTTGGGATACATGATTATCTTCTTTCCAATAAATTCTACCTGTACCTGTATAATTCAGGCTGATTGTAAAACGGTCGATATGCGGACAGGGATTGGCACGGGTATAATCGGCTCCAATGGCGAATGTATGCGTGGGAACCATCGGCAGGAAATTTCCGGCGTAATCTGTTTTTCCGTTCTGGTATTTCTTAAATGTGGCGTGTGTAAAACCGTAATTGGCCTGTAGCATGAATCCGTTAAATAAATTCCCTTGCAAGCTGAGTTCTACCCCTTTGCTGACGGAGCGTCCTGCATTTTTGAGCATGGAACCTCTGCCGGATGGTAAAGGCTGGCTGATTTGCTGGTTCTTCCAATCGATATAGAAGAATGCGATTTCGGCACGCAAGCGGTTGTCCAGAAACGGGTGTTTGGCTCCGACTTCATAATTCCAACTGCTTTCCGGTTCGAAAGTACGGTCTTCGTCCCGTTCGAAGGAGGTATTGAAGCCTCCGGTCTTATATCCTTTGGTAACGGTTGCATAAACCAATCCGGTAGACGGAAACATATATTGCAGGGAAAACTTAGGGGTTACCTGGCTGAATTTCAGTTTGCTGTAGAATTGGTCGACTTCTTTGCTGCTTGCTACAGAGTCTTTGTAATATAAAAAGTCTGTGGATGCTCTTTCGTAGTCATAACGGATACCGAACGTAAGGGAGAGACCTTTTACCAATAAATCGTCGATAGTTGATTGGTGATACAGGGCAAACCCGTAAGTCGGGATAGTATATAATTTACGGGTACTGTAATTCTGAGCCAGATAATCCAGGATAACCGTATTATCTATGCCTTGCCAGAATCCGAATGCCCCGAACAGCCATTTATAACGGCCTTTACTTGTGGATTTGATATTGAATTCTTCGGATACCATTTTCTGTTTCTGGTCCTGACGGGCGAAATAGATACTTTTAGGTGAAAAATCCTGGTCGATGCCCTGATGGTCTGATAAATATTGGAATGCGGTCTGGCTTCCGAGACTGAAAGTTTTACCGCGATATTCCAAACTAACGCCTGTGGTTGAAAGCGTCCGTTTGTAATAGCTGTAATCATTATAATTCACATCGCCCGGGCGATGGGTTACGGAGTCGCAAACGGCGTACGGATAACCTCCTTGGTCAGAGTAGTCATAACTGCTCATCAATTGTACGGAAAAGTCTGGACGGGGAAGCCATTCCAAGCGGATACGTCCGGAACCGGATTTCTGGTTGTCGGCTTTTTTATCCGTATATAGGTTGGTGAAGTACCCATCGCTCTTATTGTAATTGCCGGAAACCGCAATACCGAACTTCTCTCCGATGGAACGGTAATGGGAGAGGGCATAACCCTGAAGCCCATAAGTCCCATTTGAAATATACGCATTCGTGCCCTGGTATTTCAGGGGCGATTTGGTATATACATTAATAATACCTCCCATCGTATTACGTCCGTATAAAGTACCTTGCGGACCACGCAATACTTCTATCCGGTCTATCTCCGTGAAATTAAAATCGAGTGCCGATTTCTCGAAATAAGGAATCCCGTCGACATATAATCCTACAGACGGAGCGTTTATCTTGGAACCGATACCGCGGATATAAACCGGGGAAGTCAGTTTGGAACCATAGTCCGGCATAAACAAGTTAGGGATAAAGGAACTGAATTCCTTTATCCCTGTTATATTCCGGTTCTGTATAGCTGTTCCCGTTACCGAAGAAGCGGAGAGAGGAGCCAGGCGCAGGCTCTTTTCCTGTTTGAATGATTCAACTACCACCTCGTCCAGGTTAACCTGGCGGGTTTTCAGTGTGTCTGCCTCGATTTCTTTACCCCACCCGGTATATAGGGTGGATGCGGATAACAGGAATACAGATAGTATTTTATACATAAGATGTTTTATATCGATTTAATTTGATTGACGAATCTTGCTTGTCAAGGTCATTCTATATTATTAAAATGAGACAATTACTTCGGCTCCTATCTGGAACGGTTTTCCCTTCTGGATGAATGAGTTGTTGAACGACTCGAAATAGAATGCCTGATAGTCCGTATTGGTTATATTCCGGCTCCATACATTCAGGTTTACAATACCCTTACGGATACCTGCTTTTCCGTTCAGCGTGCCGTAGAATGGCTGGTTGATGTCATTCTTTTCCGTCCAGAAAATCTTACCGGCTCCGGTATATTGCAGGGCTACCATAAATTGGTCGATAAATTTGTTCCGCAATAGTTTGGTATATTGGAGTCCGGCACTAACCGTATGGCGCGGAGTGTATGGGATAAAGTTGTCTTTACAATCTATTTCGACGATCTTTCCGTTTACTTTGTCTTCATATTTATAGTCTCGGAAGGTGGCGCGGGTAAAACCGTAATTTACATCGGCGGTCAAACCATTCGTTATTTGTCCGTGTAAACCGATTTCCACTCCGTAACTGTTGGCTTTACCTCCGTTGGTAATCATTCTACCACTTCCGTTTTGGGCAAATCGTGTTAACTGGATGTCGCGGATGTCCATATAAAATAAGGTAAGCTCCGCATTCAGCCTGTTCTTTATTAATTCGCTGCGAACTCCTAATTCGTAATTCCAGCTATGTTCGGGTTTATAGGAGGCTACATCCGCAACAGCAGAGGGTTCGGGATTTTTAAATTTATCTCTCATTGCAGGGGGCATTAACTTTTTAACATCCTCTATCAGGTTATATTTAGCTTGTGCCTGTACCAGGTCGCCAAACATTTGAATGTTGTATCCTCCGGTTTTATAACCTTTGGCAACAGATACATAAGTGAATGTTCCGGGAGAACACTGATAACGTAAGGATGCTTTAGGTAATACTTGTAGAAAGTCTTGTGTCTCTTTTCCTAATAAAGTCGCATTCATCGGGAAATCCTGGTTGATTTCGGGCATGCCGGGACCCATGCTCGGCATATATATGTTCATAGTCATACCTTCGACAGAGGAATTGTATTTCATTTTTGCATTTTCGTAATCCAGACGTATTCCGGCTGTAATGGATAATCCGGGAATGAATAGATTGTTGTAGGTAGATTGGTGGAATGCGGCAAATCCATACGTGGGAGTATCGAAATTCCCGGGAAAATAGATTTGATTATTATCGCCTTTTACCGTGAGCTTAGGCATCTTGATTTCGTCAAATGCTTTTTGTAGAATGTCTTTGATGCCATCTTCCTTAAAAGTTACCGGACCGTCCGTATTCAGGCTATTATAAAAACCATAAGCGCCGAAACTCCATTGGTAGTTCTTTTTATGGTTGGATTTGATAGCGAATTCCTGGCTCCATGCATATTGTTTCTGAACTTGATGCAGGGTGAAAATAGATTTCCGGGTATAGTCCTGGTCCATCTTCATATCATCTTTCAGATATTGATAAGCGGTTGTTGAGGTGAAAATAAAGTTCTTGTTTTTCCATTCCAGGTAAAGGCTGTTATTCAACATTCTACGCCAGTAAGAAGCCGGGTCGTTGAAGCAGATAGGGGCAACCTCTCCGGTTTCCTTATCATACTGGCCATACGGGAAAGCACCCTGGTCTACATAATCGAAATTAAAGGAATATTGCGCTTTCAGGGCATCGGTAATCATCCAATCCAGTTTGAAATGTCCGCCTGCCGATTGTTCCATATCCGCCCGGGTATGGTTGTATTCGTTAATGAAAAAGCCATCGTTCCGGTCATAATAACCGCCTACTGCTATCCCTACACGGTCGCTTAATTTATTGTAATGGGAGGCCTTAGCTTTAAATGCTCCATAGTTCCCGGCAGAAACCTGCAGCTTAGTCCCCTGGTATGTAAGGGGGGAGAGTGTATAGATATTTACAATGCCTCCCATTGCATTACGTCCGTACAGCGTACCCTGTGGTCCGCGCAATACTTCGATGCGTTGAATATCGTTCAATTCAAAATCGAAAGCACTTTTATTCAGGTAAGGGACATTATCTACATAAAGTCCGATGGATTGTCCACTGCTTCGCGCTCCGATACCACGGATATAAATAGCCGAAGTCATCTTGGAGCCATAATCCGGCATATACAGGTTGGGAACGAATGCACTGATATCTTTGAGCGCATCAATCTGACGATTGGATATGCTTTGTGGTGATAAGATGGATACTGAGCCTGGCAACAAACGCAGATCGTTGGTTTCTTTTGTGGAAGAAGTAACTACAATTTCGTTAATATTATAAGTCTTAATCGTATCGTTTACAATTACATTGTCTGCATTAATTGTTTGTAAACCAGTCAAAAGACCTATGGTAAGAGGACATAGGTAGTGTAATCTCATCGTATCAAGTATTAATTTAGAATTTTATAATTGCAAAGGAAAGTGAAATAATAAAGGTAGTCAATCACTACATCTAGTGATTTTAGAAGATAAAGTGGAGGTGTTTATAGTTCGATATCATCTCCTGATATGATACCGTTCATAATTGCATAGAAAGTTAAACCGGATACTGTCTTGATACCCAGTTTGGCAGTTATATTTTTTCGGTGGGTTAAGACGGTATTTAGGCTGATATTCAGCTTGTCAGCAATTTCTTTGTTGGTAATTCCTTTTACAATTAATTGCAGTACATCGGTTTCGCGGGAAGACAGTTCTTTATTGTTTTCTCCGGTTGGATTGTTCCCGTTATCATTTTCGAGCATCTGATGTATTTGCTCGAAAATAATCTCTTGTGGTGCGTATAAGGTAATATGGTTGGTAGCGGATAATCCTCCCGAGCCTTCCGGACCGTTTATCAGTACCATTGTCTTACTTTTCCGGGGAAGGAAAAAGTCGGTATTCAGTACCATGATGTCCGTATTGGTAAAATAGAAATCGAATGTGTCGTTGCTTACCGGAAGAAATGCATCGAATGTGGGGAAACAATGGACTTCTGCAGGTGGGAAATAATCTGTCAGGATATTTTGTAATCCGATACTTTGCAATGTGTCGGGCAGTATAATCGCTATTTGTTTGTTCCTGTGCATCTGGATCAGGATTAAATGCAAAGTTTTTCCATGGCTGAAACCATTGGGGTCAGAATGCGATACCGGATGCGGTTATGCTGTTTGATGTCTTTCTCCAGGCTGCTGATTGAGAAGATGACTGCATAACATAAATTTTCATCGTAATTCCCTGAAAGATGCTTGACCATTATGCTCTTCAGGTCGGCCAGTAATGCTTCAATCGGATCTTCCGTCCGCTGTTCCGTTCCGAGGCAAAGAGTTTCTCTTTGTCCGTTTCCGGAATGGCTGTTTAATTTTTTGCTAAGGGAAAGACAATAAGGGAACCAAACCTGTTCGTCTTTTTCAATGCGTCCCGTTAACTCTTCCTTGAAAGAAGAAAAGAATTTGCCAATCAGATTGAGTGTATTGTTTCCCGGGGTACTCATGGATATGAATGAACCGAGATGACGTTCTATGTTGGGTATCTGATAACGTTGGTAGTACAGGTTCGTTTTTCTCAAATAGTCTATAATCTGCGAAGTATGGAATGTCTGCAACTTCTTTTCCGGAAAATATTCTTCGTTCAGGAAAGTATTGATTACCGTCAAGAGGAAATCCGTATCCAGTTCGTATTCGTCACAGATTGTTTTGACCGATTTGTCGCCCAGCCCGAGGCGAATACCAAAACGGTTAATGACAGGAATGAGTGAGGGGTGTTCCTCCACCACCTCACTCATTTGCATATTAGGATATACTAAAGGCATGTTTTTATGCTTCTTCCCATTGTTTACGTATAAGTTCTACAGCAGCAGGAACAAGAACATTACGATCTCCCTGGCATCCGCATTCGAAACTTATATAATTGTTATAACCAAGCATTTTCAACCCTTTGAAGCCATTTACATAGTTATCGGCTTCACCGTCTTCGCCCGGCATGCTGCGGCGTTTACGGCTTGCGATATGAACATGCTGCAAATAGTCTCCGGCAGAAAGGAATGCCCCCATATCGGAAGTTTCTTCCCAAGTCATGTGCCAGAAGTCACCCATACAGCGTACGCCCGGATTATTGATATCGCGGCAGATAGAAGCTGCATCCGCTACCTGGCGGAGGTAAAACGCTTCTTTTCTGTTTAGCGGTTCAAAAATAACGGTTGTTCCGTGTTCCTTTGCGAAGTTACCCATTTCGTTGAATTGTTCGCATAAGAAGTCGCGGGTTTCCTGTGTATGTGGCAATGCTGGGGTTTGTCCGTTGAATGCGGGAACGATAATTACACCTGTTGACCCCAGTTCCCCGGCAGGAGCAATAATTTCCTTCATGGTATCCATGCACTGCTTGCGAATAGCCGGATCGGTTGAAAGGATGAAGCCTTTAAAACCGGCGCAGATAGCACTAACTTTAATGTTGCGTCCGTTCAGAGCCTCTTTGATTTCCTTTACACGTCCGCCAAGTCCGCCGCCACCCGGTTCAAACCCTACAACTCCCAGCTTTTCCATTACGTCCAGCTTTGCATTGAGTGTTTCGCCCGGAGCGATACCTTCCTGAAAGGAAATCTTTAATTCGGCATTTCCGTTGCAGCAACTTTTGCCTTTGCCCGGACACTTCTCTTCTGAGGCCGGTTTTGCCCCGCAAGCGCTAAGTGCCGTACTTCCGACAGCAACAGCAGCACCGGATAATGTCGTTCTTAAAAAGTTTCTTCTATTTAATGTCATAACTTTTTATTCTTTATTTGTCATCAGTCACGCGGTTTACCCGGAACCGGAACAGTGAATGTACTCATATCCATCTTACCTAAGTTCAGGTCTTTCGGTGTATAATCCAGAGGAGATGCTGTCATTGCTTCCCAGGTTGTTTCTGCACCGGAATAAGCGGATTCGCGTCCCATGATTGCTGCCATGTTTGAAATAGCAGTTTCAGAAGCCTGTTCGATCGGTTTGTTGGAACGGATGCAGTTTACCCAGTTTACGTGTTCCAATACGTACGGATTGTTCTGCTGGTGTTCGTTCTTTTCAGCTTCCTTGTCGTATTTCCAAATGATATTGCCTGCATTATCTTTGATTACAGTTTCATCGTTGGCGGTAGACCATGAACCTTTTGTTCCCTGGATAAATTCGCTTACGTTATTTACGCAACCGTCAATCTGGCGGGACATACTATGCATGTGTACACCGTTCTCCATGGTGAAGTCGATGCTGAAGTTATCATACTGGTCACCGGTGATACGACGCTGGCGTGAACCGAAACCTACAGCCTTTACTGGTTTCAATCCGCTGAACCATGTAAATACGTCGATGTTGTGAACGTGCTGTTCAACGATATGGTCTCCGGATAACCATTTCCAGTTCACCCAGTCCTTAATCATATATTCACAATCGCTCCAACCCGGCTTGCGTTCGTTGAACCAAAGCATATTTTGATTCCAGTAAACAACACCACCGGTAATTTCACCGATAGCACCTTCCATGATTTTCTTATAAGATTCAACGTAGTTACGTTGGTGATGACGCTGTGTACCTGTTACGACGCAAAGGTTTTTAGCCTGTGCCTGTTTGGCTGTAGCCATGATTGTACGATAACCGACCGGGTCAACACAAATCGGTTTTTCGAGGAAACAATGTTTGCCTTTTTCTACGGCATATTGGAAATGTACAGGACGGAATACAGGAGGAGTAGCGATAATCAAAACATCGACGCCACTATCGATTACCTGTTTGTAAGCATCCAGTCCTACAAAACGTTTATCAGCAGGAATGTCGATACCTTTTTCTTTCAAATCATTGGCCAGACCGTCCACTCTTTCTTTGAATGTATCACCTAAAGCAACGATTGTAACGCCGTTGGCTGCTTCAAGGAAGTTGAATGCTGCACCGGAACCACGACCACCGCAACCGATAACACCTGCTTTCAGTTCTTTACCGTCTGCAGCTTTGTCCGGCAATTCAGGAATATAATAAGTTCCCGGTTCTTTCAACGGTTTGTTTGTACTGTTTTCTGCACCGCCGCCAGAACAAGATGTTAAAACACTTGCACTACCACCACCGATAGCACCCAGTGCACCGGCCATTGCTGAACTCTTTAAAAAAGATCTTCTACTGATACTGTTCTCTTTTTTCATGATATATTAATTATTAGGTATCTATATTTTATTAGTAGATTTCTCTGTTTATGGTTATTATTTAGCTCCTAATGAAGCATCCGGTTCGCAAACCACACGGAAACCGATACCGCGGATATCAGAATACCACCAGATACTTTTCGGTTGTTGGGGGTCTGTTTTCAGCCATGCATCATGTTTGGTATAATCGCGGGCTGCAGAACGGACATCGGCAGCATCAGAGGTATAGTTACCTCCACGTACCACCCATTCGGTTCCTTCTGTAACCAAAGGATTCGTTACTTTGTCTCCACCTTTGCTATAAGCTTCCGGATTGTATTTATCTGCACAATATTCCATTACGTTACCCAGCATGTTTTTCAAACCGAACGGATTAGCCTTTACGCTACCCGGTTCCTGAGTTTTGTTTTTGCTGTTCTTGCTGTAGATGACATAAGAACTGATACTGTCGGTTTTAGCATCAAAGAACTTGCGCCAGAAGCCTTGGTCTGAAAAATCTTTCGGATTACCGGCAAAGAAATAAGGGGTTTCTTTACCTCCGCGTGCTGCATATTCCCATTCAGCTTCTGTCGGAAGACGGTATTTTTTACCTGTTTTCTTGGATAGCCATTGGCAGAATGTTTCTGCAGCATAGTGAGTCATCGTAATAGCCGGACGGTCGCCGCCACCCCATCCCTGGTCTGGGAATCCGAACGGTGGAGTAGGACCGGATATGGCATCTACATTCGGGTTGCTATTATTTGCATAGATTTTTTCGGGAGGAGTACGTCCTTCACTCATTGTGTTGCCGTAAAATGCCCAGTATTGATCCCAGGTTACTTCCACTTCGGCCATGAAGAACGGGCTGAGTGTTACATCGCGAACCGGGCTTTCATCGGCTTTATGGAACGGTTCTTTTTCAGAGCTACCCATTTTGAAGGTTCCGCCGGGGATTGCTACCATTTTGAAAGAAACGGCTGTTCCCGGTATCTGTTCCGTATAATTGGAAAAAGAGGTTATAACCGCAGGTTCTTTGAAAAATTTGCTGGTGTCGATACTTGTCTGTGCAGCAGCTCCCGGTACACCAACCATTTTGGAGTGGTTGTAGTTCGGATTGTAATGTCCGGCATCCAGATGGCAACTGATACATTGCAAGTCTAATTTCTTTTCGTTTTCATCGTAATAAAGGTGGGCAGTGATACCGTCCTGCGTTATTCCTTCGGGAAATAAGTTCTGATGGCATTCCACGCAAGATTTATTCGGTATGTATTTAACGGCATGCTCCAATTCGGATTTTACATTCCAGTCGAAATCCGCACTGTCTTTGGTCAGATAAGACCACACATCCTTAAATCCTAATTTGGCTTTAGCCGTATAGTAATCCCATGTATCCTGTTGGGGCGGAAGATGACATGCTACGCAATGTGTTTTTACACCACTTCCGTTATTTACGTGCTTCGATAATTTCCAGCTGTCTTCCACATGCGGATGCACATGGCATATCATACAAGATTCATCAGAAGAAAAATATACGGTAGTCTGGTATATGGCAATCATTGCGCCTGCTCCTAAAATGAGTCCAAGCAGAAGAATAAAGGTTTTTCCCTTAAAAAAGTTCTTTTTTTTATCAAAAGAATAACGATTAGAGGCATTGTTATTAGTCATCTTATTCTATGGTAAACTGATTTACGATTAGTCTTGAATTAGATTTACAGATTTAAAAATCGGCAATAAAAGTACTGTTTTTGTTTATAAAATAAAAGGTAGCATAGTCTATTTAACGAAATATGTTGTTCGATTATACTTTTTTACCAGTTATTACAAAAGCAGACTTCCTTGTTTTTTATATTACCGGATACTGACAATGCAGATTAAATTTTTATAAATTAAAAACTTATGTCGGCTTATCAATTTTGTATATTGTCAGCATCCGGTAATTTGGATTTTTATTTATTCTATTTAAACATTAGAAGTTGGCCTGAATCGGTTTCATAATGAATGAAAATTCATAGTCTCCGTAATGCAGGCGGTATTGTTCCAGTGGCAGTGTGCCCCAGCTGGTAATACATCCTAACCCCATTTGAGCTTTGTCTATACACATATTTGTGTAATCGACCTGAGGTACCAGTTCGGAATGTCTTTGATCTTTCTGCATTCCGTCATCCAATGAATCGATGGAATAATGTAGGGCAGATGCAGAGAATGGAGCTTCTGCAATAAACATTAATCCATTTCCTCCCTTATTCATTTGTTTCCACCAGCGGATATCTGTTTTGTTTCCGTTTTCTTGCGGGCGGATATATGAATAGAATTGTTCCGATACGGTCTGTGTATAAAGTCCCAGATCCGTTACGTTATTACGGTCGGAATAGTTTTCAACCGGTCCTCTTCCGTAATATTTAATTTGTTCCAGATCTTTAGGCATTTGCATTTGCATACCGAAACGGAACATATCGGACACTTTGGCTGACTTGTCTGCTACCATTTTCTGGGTTACTTTTACTGTTCCTTCATTGTTAATAACGTAAGTCAGATACAATTTTGCTTTTACGGCATCCATTGTATATTCTGCATTTACAGTCACCATATCATTTTCGGTTTTGCCTGTAAGCGATTGCAGTTTGAGTCCCGGTTGTTTCCATGCCGCATATACGTTCTGCAGGTTTGCACCCATGTCGTTATCGGTTGGAGCACGCCAGAAGTTCGGAGTCAGTTTGCCGTCTTCTTTCAGCATCGCCATGCCATTTACATCATATCTGCTCAGGAAACCGTCGTGTTTGCCAAAATCGATACGGAAGTCTTCTCCCTCAACAATCAGGTAATTAACATCATTATCCTTTATTGTTGGAGCAACTGTGGCAATATTTGTTTCCTGTTTGTTCCGGATGTCCAGTTCTTTAGCTTTATATGGGCGAACAACCAGCTGATTTTTAGCTACCGTAAATCCGGCAGGAAGCAGTGGCTCTGCTTTTTTCAGTTTAAATGCAACGTTCAGCAGCAATTCTTTGCATTTGCAAATGCCGTCTGTAGAATAATTCAATTTGACGGAGCGGGTTTGTTGCGGGGCAACTTCCAGGTCTTTAACCATTCCGGTTTGCTGCACTTCTCCATTTGCCAGTAATTCCCATTCGCAATAGTAATTATTCAGGTTACGGAAGAAGTTTTCATTATATACATTTACAACACCGTTAGCCAAATCGGAAGGAGTTACCCAGATGGATTGGTAGATATGGCCTACTTCATACATATGAGGGTTCGGTTTACGGTCGGGACTGATCAGTCCGTTGTCCATAAAGTTGTTGTCGGATGCGTCATAACGGTTCCAGTCGCCTCCGTATGCATAGAAAGGAACGCCGTCTTTATTTTTCCAGCGTAAAGACTGGTCGACAAAGTCCCAGATAAATCCGCCCTGGTATTTCGGATATTTACGGACCAAATCCCAGTATTCCTTGAAGCCACCTTCCGAATTACCCATGGCATGTGCATATTCACATTGGATAAGCGGTTTATCTATGTTTCCTTTACAATATTCTTCACTGTCTTTGTAGTTGCGGTACATCGGACAGAAAATATCAGTGAACTCGTTCGTCCCGGCTTGTTCATATTGTACGGCACGGCTTTTATCTTCGTTCTTAATCCATTTATAACAAGCTTCGAAGTTAGGACCGAAACCAGCTTCGTTACCTAATGACCAGAAGATGATAGACGGATGGTTGTAACCACGCTGTACGTTACGCTGGTTGCGTTCCAGATGTGCTTTGGCATAGGACGGATTTTTAGCCAGTGTCTGGTCTCCGTATCCCATTCCATGAGATTCGACGTTTGCTTCTGCCACCAGATAAATGCCATATTCATCGCACAGGTCATACCATAAGTTATTATCCGGGTAATGACAGGTACGGACTGCATTGATATTGAATTCTTTCATCACCTTGATATCCTGTATCATGCGTTCCGGTGAAACGACATAACCACCGTCCGGGTCCATTTCGTGACGGTCTGCCCCTTTGAACAGAACCGGTTGCCCGTTGACAAGGATTTGTGCATTTTTCAGTTCTATTTTGCGGAAACCTACTTTTACGGGAATAACTTCCGAAATGTTGTTGCCATCTTTAAATGTAGCAACCAGTGTGTATAAATCAGGGGTTTCGGCTGTCCACTTCAATGGATTGGAAACTGCCATTTCTGTTGTCACTTTTCCTGAACCTTTTACAGAAGATGTTGCGACAGAGTTTCCTGCTTTATCGAGAAGTTTTAAGTCTACTGTTCCATTGCCTTTAATATTTAAAGCAACGTTCAGAGTAGCATCTTTATACTGTGCATCTAAATCAGGAGTAATCCGGATATCCTGTATATATTTCGGATTACGGGCATACAGATAACAGTCGCGTCCGACACCGGATAGACGGAGGAAGTCCTGGTCTTCGAGGTAAGTACCATCACACCAGCGGAAAGTCTGGAAAGCAATCAGGTTTTTACCCGGTTTCAGGTATTTGGTCAGATTGAATTCCGCTTCCAGTTTGCTGTCTTCACTATAACCTACAAATTGTCCGTTTACCCATAGATACATATTGGATGTAACCGAACCGAAATGGGCAAAGATTTCTTTGCCTTTCCAATCTGCAGGGATTATGATTTCTTTTCTGTAGGAGCCTACATGGTTGTTTTCTACAGGTACTTCCGGAGGATTGTTCTTAAACTGGCTCCTCCATGGATAACCTACATTTACATAAATAGGGTCGCCATATCCGTTCAATTCCCAAAGTCCGGGCACTTTCATAGTACCCCATCCTTTATCATTGAAATTTACCTTATAAAAGTCTGTAGGACGCATATCTGCATTTTTCACCCAGTTGAATTTCCATGTACCGTTTAAAGTCATGAAATTCTCAGATGATTCTTTACAGCCCTTTAGCGCGCTGTTTTCATTTTTGTAAGCAAAATAATTGGCGTGCATGGGAGCCCTGTTGATTTCATTCACATTCGGGTCTCGCCATTCGTTGTTTTGAGCAAATGCAGTCGTTCCCAGTAGGGACAAACCGCATACAAGTAAGTTTAGTTTCATATGTGTTTGTTTATAGAGAATTGTTATTCAACCCATTTTTGCCATTTTACGTCATTGTTGTATCCTGCTTCAACCATGGTTTCAACAAATTGCATACCTCTTACCCCGTCGTATACAGTCGGGAAATCCAGACAATTATCACAAGGTTTTTCTCCTTTTTTAATTGCCATGACAGTGAGGGCAAAGTTTCTGTAAATATTGGCGAATGCTTCAATAAATCCTTCCGGATGTCCGGCAGGTGTCCGGGTGTTCCATAGCGCTTGTTCGCTCAGATAGCCGTTATTGCCTATATTAAGAACTTCGGTTGGACGGTCGGACCATTTCAGTGTCAATGTGTTCGGTTCCATCTGCCGCCATTCCAGTCCACCCTTTTCTCCGTATACGCGGATACGGATGTTGTTTGCTTCTCCTGCTCCGATTTGTGTTGCCGTCAATACGCCGGTTACGTCATTTTCATAATGCAGGAAAGCCGCTCCGTCATCATCAATAGGACGTCCGGGAACGAATGCTTTCAGTTCGGCACATAATTCTTGTACTTTCAGTCCGGTAATATATTCGCTCAGGTGCCAGGCATGCGTACCGATATCGCCTATGCAGCCTGCTTTGCCCGAACGTTTCGGGTCTGTACGCCAGCCGGCATTATTTCCACCTTGCAACTCTATGCGGTCGGACAGCCATCCCTGGGTATATTCAACGTATACCCGGCGTAGTTTGCCCAGTTCGCCGTTTGCAATACGTGCTTTCGCTTCTTTTACGGCAGGATATGCCGAATATACATGGGTAAGAGCCAGTACCAGCCCGGTTTCTTCTACTTTTTGTTGGAGGAGTTTGGCTTCTTCAAGTGAAAAAGTCATCGGTTTATCTACTACGACATGGAAGCCTCTTTCAAGAGCCATCATAGCAGGTTCGAAATGCCACCGGTTGGGAGTTACTATGGTAACAAAGTCCATTCGTTCATCTTCCGGCAGAGTCATTTCATGTTCAAACATTTCCTGATAGGAACTGTAGATTCTATCTTCCGGTAAGAAATAGGAAAGCCCTGAGCTTTTAGAAATTTCAGGATCGATACTGAAACATCCGCAAACTAATTCGATCTGGTTGTCCATAAAAGCGGCTCTGCGATGGATTGCTCCGATAAAAGCGTCGCTACCTCCGCCTACCATTCCCATTCTTAACTTTCTGTTCTTCATGATATATTAAATTTTTAGTGAATTGAGGGCTTAAAAATATAACTGTTGTAGTTGTAAGCCTCCGTTGTGTTGGTTCAAAATTACAAAATAAGGAAATATGTACATACCTTTTGTTTTGATTATTTTCTCTTTTAAAGCGGAAAGAGAGCAGATTGCATCATTTTCGGGAAAAAGTGAAACATTATCTCAAATTTGAGACAGGAGGATAATGTGGTGGAAAAAGAAAAAAGAAGATATTTGATTTTGAATGATAGTTTGGATGAATCGAAGAACTAGGTATGCGGATGACCTCAGATTGGGCGGATTAGAACAGATTTTAAAATTATTCTTATCCGTCTTAATCCGTCCAATCCGCGTTGTCCGTAAACCTGGTTCTTCTGTTTCAGGGTCTTATTGCATTATTCCATTCCCGGATTTTGCTTTATTGCCGTATTACGTTTGATTTCGTCACGTTTGATAGGTGCAAAGTATAGTTTGTTGTCCCATTTGCGTGTTTCACGGAAAGATAAATCGGTTACATAATAGGTGTAATCCCATTTCTTTTCATCATGGATATAAGGTAATTTGGAACTTTGTCCTTGTTTCAGGCGTGCAACGATTGCGATACCTGTTACTTCGCGAATCACGTTCGGGGCGATCATCCAGCGACGGATATCATAATAGCGGGAGTTTTCATATGCCAGTTCGGAGCGGCGTTCACGCTGGAGGAATTTACGCATATTTTCCTGGTCGAATGCTTGTCCGCGCTTAGTCAGTGTGGTTTTTGTATCCGGGCGTCCGATGCGTCCGCGCAAATCATCCAGAAAATCGGCCGCATCATCCAATTCGTTTAATTCGATACATGCTTCTGCTGCAATTAAATACATTTCAGCCAAGCGGATGTATGGGTAGGTGGCTGTTTGCCAGTTATGTTCGGTGGCATTGAATTTGGTGTCTATCAGTTTCTTTTCGACATAGCCGGTAACGGAACCATTCCAGTTTTCGATAGAAGATTTACGGGTGTCTACGCCATTAACCCCTTTAAATGTGATTTCTTTTGTCGGATTGCCTTGTTTATCGTAAGCGACAGGTGCTTTAATATCACTGCCATCCGGAGATTCATAGAATCCCATTTGTAAAGTACCCAGTGGAGTCGGGTCGAATGCTGCCGCATCGGATGGACGTGGACGTCCCCATTCCAATCCATCATAACCGATAGTCGCATAGAAGCGAGGTTCACGGTTCAGGTACGGGTTTTTTGTGGTCGTTTCTTCTATTTTCAACATGGAGTTGTTGATTGTGCCATCTTCCATTTCGAAAGACATAACCAGATCGTTTGTCGGTGTAACGCCTCCCCAGTTGTGGTAACCGTTAGGCCCGTGGCATTGAGCTGCGCGGTTACGAACGTTACTGTCATCCACATCTTTATTGATGAATTGTTTGTAGAAGATAGATTCCGAATTGTTAGTCAAAGAAATGTCGTGGTATTTATCCGCAATTTCCATGATGGTATTCGCATTACAATCAACAAGAGTATAATTTTTCAGGCCGATAACTTCTTTTGCTGCATCTCTTGCCTGTTCGTACAGCTTTTTACGATCTCCATTGTATTGGTTGCATTCCAATGTGTTGACAGAGCGGTCTGCAAATAACGGACTGGCAACATGCAGCAGGATACGGGCTCTCAGTGCTTTTGCTGCCCCTTGGGTAGCACGTCCCGGATCTGCTGTTTCGGGAAGCAATGGAATCGCATTTTCTATATCTTTTAAAATAAAGTCCAGGCAATCTGCCATATTGCTGCGGGGAAGGCTTAATTGGGAAGCTTCTTCTATGGAATAAGTTTTATCAACCAAAGGAACCCCGCCAAAACCTCTTACCAGTTCTGTATACAGGTAAGCGCGTAGAAAAAGAACCTCACCTTTCATGATTTTTAAATTGTAACCGACTTTTTCCGGAACTTTATCTATATTTTCCAAAAACAGGTTGGTACGATAAATCCCTTTGTAAGCATTATACCATTTGAACGGGCATTTGTCGTCATCATACCAACGGAGGTCGCTACCCGAAACGGTGGCTTCGTTGATTGCTTTCATGCCATAATCATGGGTAAAGTAAGCATCATCAGTTAAAGCGGAAGTGTTGGATTCTTCCGAGCCATGGACAATGTAAGCATAAATATCGTTTACCACTGCCTGTACAAGACCGGCATCCGACCATACGGCATCTTCTGCATACTGGTCTTCCGGTTTTAAATCCATGAAATCGGAACAGGAGTTCATGGATACCGTTAATCCTAATGTTGCCGCAAGGCATATATATTTAAATGTCTTTTTCATAATTTACTCTGTTAGAAGGTTGCTTGAACACCAAAATTAATAACTCGTCTCAGCGGATAAGAGGATAAGTCTTTGTTTCTCTGTTCCGGGTCTGCATCTTTAATACCGTCGATAGTAAAGATGTTGGAAGCGTTTGTATACAGGCGTAATTTGGAGAAGCCCACATTTTTCAAAGCATCCAGATTGAAAGTATAGCCCAGTTCAACATTTTTCAAACGCAGGTAATCTGCATTTTTCAGGAAGTAAGTATTGTTGTTGGACGGACTTACCCAATATTGATTTTCACGTTCGTAGGTACGCGGACCGTTTGCATCCGGATTTTCCGGTGTCCAGCGTTCGTCGTAATAACGTTTCAGGAAGTTACCGATTGTGCCAGACCATGTCTGGATATACATTTGCCCGCCTAAACCGGCCTGAAATAAAGCCATGATGTCCCATCCTTTCCAACTTGCTCCTAATGTGATACCGGCTACGAAACGAGGTTCATCGGTCTTGTCTGAACGTACACGGTCGTCTGCATCGATTTTGCCGTCGCCATTCACATCGCGGAAACGGATGTCTCCGGGAACGGCTGATGTTTTCTTGTTTCCGTTGGCATCCAGAATCGGTTTACCGTCTTTATCCTGTTCTTCGCCCCAGGTTGGATAGCTGTTGATTTCTGCTTGGTTGTGGAAGATTCCATCGGCTACATAATACAGGTTAGCACCAACCGGCATGCCTGTCGATTCCTGATAAGAAGGAATCCCCGGCGTTTCATCCCAGAATAAAATCTTATTTTTCGCATAAGTCATGTTAAATGATGCATAGTAATCTACATTCCCGGCTCTGTCGTTCCAGCTTACCAGCATTTCCATACCCCGGTTGCACATCTCTCCGATATTTTCTTTCGGAAGAGTGATACCTGTTATTTCCGGTAAAGAAGCATTTCTCGAAATCAGCATATGGGTACGTTTATGGTAAAAAGCATCGGCTTCTACACTTAAACGGTTTTGCAGGAATTTGAAATCCATACCGACATTGTAAGTCGTTCCTACTTCCCAGGTAATATTGGGGTTCGGGGTACGTGTCGGATACAAACGTTTTTGTTCTGTTCCGTTGAAAATGGAACCGTAGGTTGTAAATCCGTATGTGTTCAGGTATTGAATGGAACGGTCATAATTGTTATTGGAGTCCAGCAGTGCATCGTTACCTGTCTGTGAAACGGAAGCACGTAGTTTGAAGTAGTCGATAAAACGGATATTCTCTTTCCACCAGTTTTCTTCGGATGCACGCCATGCAACAGATACGCCAGGAAAGAATCCATACCGTTTGTTCTTAGGAAAGCGGTAAGAACCGTCGGCACGCCATACGAATTCAAATAAATAACGTTCCATAAAATTGTAAGATACACGTCCGAAATAGTTTAAGCGTGCTTCTTTCCATGAATAACCGGAGTTTCTTTGTCCTTCATCCGAGCCCAGGCTCAGTTCGGGGTTTAAGTCGGAGATAAAACCTTTACGATAGGCATCCGTATATTGCTTATGTTTTTTCTGGGCTTCCACACCAACCGTAATGCCAATGTTGTGTTTGCCGAAAGTACGGTTATAATCGATCAGGCCATTCACCATCCAGTCTGTTTGGTCTGAATGTTCTCTTGTTAATTCAGGTTCTTCGATCCAGCGCTTGGCACCGCTCAGACCGGAACTGTCTTCATGTATATTATCCCATGAGTAAAGGACGATCGGTTTTTTAAATAATCTTCTGTTGTAGAAATGTACGTCATAAGAAGCATTACCACGTAAACTCAAACCTTCAATCCAGGGTATCTGGATATTTACAGAGGCGTTGTTCTGGATATAGTAGTTCTTTTGTTTGTCGAATCCGGCATAATCCGTACAGGTTACGGCCGGGTTATCGCCACGTTCGATATCCGGTCCCGGTTCTCCGGTAGGCCAGAATGCCGGCTGTGTCGGTTTGCTGCGTCGGATACCGGCGAAAATATCACCTGCGCTTTTTGCCGGATACTGGGTATTTTCCATACGGGCCGTTGTTCCTATCTGGAAACTTACATATTTGCTCGTTTTTATATCCAGGTTGGTACGCAAGCTGAACTGGTCGTAGCGGTTTGCCGAGTTTTTATATAAACCGTCTTCACCATTAGCAGCCAGGTTGACATAATATTTTACTTTTTCAGTACCGCCGCTTACCCCAACGTCGGCACGGTATAAAGGAGAAGCGTTTTTCAATACCGTATCAAACCAGTCCGTATTAGGATGTCCCCAAGGATCGCTACCGTCCTGGAACTTTGTTAAATCATCCTGGCTGTATGTGCCCGGGTTGATTTCATTCATCATGGTTGCATATTCGAAAGCGTTACACATTTTCGGTAAACGGCTGGGTTGTGAGAAACCGCCGCTGGCATTGAAAGACACGGTCGGTTTACCTTCTTTGCCTCGTTTTGTCGTAATCAAAATTACACCGTTTGCTGCACGGGCTCCGTAGATGGCTGCAGAGGCGTCTTTCAAAACGGATATTGTTTCAATTTCATTCGGATTAATACGGTTCATACCGCCATCGCGGTCGGGGATACCGTCGATTACAACCAGCGGGTCCTTGCTGCCTAATGAGTTTGTACCGCGGATACGGATTGTTGTACCGCCGCCGCCCGGTTCGTCGGCTGTCTGGAAACCGATAACACCCGGCATACGTCCTACCATGCCGTTTGTCAGGTTGGTAGTAGGAGAGGCAAGTAGTTCATCACCTGTTACGCTGGCAACAGAACCGGTAACCGTAACCTTTTTCTGTGTGCCGTAACCGACAACTACTACTTCATCCAGTTTTTGAGTGTCTTCTTTTAGCGTTACATTAATAGATGATTGGTTTCCTGCCGCAATTTCCTGGGGCTGGTATCCGATATAAGAAAATACGAGTGTTGCATTAGCCGGTATTTCCAGGCTGTATTTACCATCCATATCGGTAATAATACCGATTGTAGTACCTTTTACAGATACGTTTACACCGATTAAGGGTTCGCCGTTGGCGTCGACAACAGTCCCTTTGATTGTTTTTTGCTGGGCAAACACTGTGGTTGTACATAGCGCGAGGAGCAGTAAGGTCAACATCCTGAATAGGTGGCATGTCCCGCGATTGTTAGTGAGTGTGCTTTTCTTAAAAGATTCTTCCATACTCTTTGTGTTATTAATGAATATAAGGTTAAAAAACATAGAGGACGTATCCGTCCAAGTGAATTTTGAATTTTAAAATTATGTTACCATTGCTGTTTGTGTTAATTAGGTGTTTATAATGAGAGAGATTGTTTTTGTGAATTTTGTTTGTGAAAATTGATTGAATAAATGAACATTGGATAAACAGTTTTGTTATGAGAGGCAACTTGTTTCAGGAGGTCTCTATGAGAGGTTTTGTCCGGATTGAATACGCAAGACAAGCAAGCATTAATATACTTGCCCTCTTGATTAAATAATTAATCGTACTTCGTCTCATACTCAAAATAATTTGAGGTAAACACTTGAATCTGTCCCTAATTCTATTCATGGCGGTAAACCACAAGCCTCGTTAATAGTTTTTCACTATTCAATGCTGCAAATATATTACAAAATGTTATATGTGCAAAAATAAATGAAATAAATTATTGCATTATATATTAATTTTTTTTAGCTACAATTGTTAAATTGCCCGTATGAATAACATCTTAGAGAATATAGATACAATACGAAGAAACAAAGGTTATTCGCAGGAATACCTGGCAGCCCAGATTGGAATGAAACAAGCTGGATTAAGCCTTATCATGTCCGGCGAAAGAGAACTTAAGTATAATACTTTATTGCAGATTGCAAAGGTATTGCAGGTGTCTGTAGTCGATATTATTACATTTCCGGACAAATACACGCTTACCAAAGGGGGAGAGGTTATAACGGAGGCTGTGTTACAAATAAAATTAGACCCGGAAAAAAAAGACCAGATACTTAAAATTGTTTTTGGAGAACAAGCTTCGGAATTATTAAAATCCAAATAATTGGAAGAGGAGAGAATTCTTGCTGTTTTTTTTAACGTAAGCACGGAAGGAGAGGCTCGAACTCCCGACACCTGGTTTTGGAGACCAGTGCTCTACCAACTGAGCTACTTCCGTATTGCGGGTGCAAAGGTAGGATAATATTTTTAATATGCAAGAGATTTAAAAAAGTTCTTAGACGATTTGTTTACTCCGGGCCGGTCCGGTAGTTTTTATTTGTAGTTGTGTTTTGGGGAATCATAAGTATGGTTTTAGAAAATCATAGTTATGGTTTAGAAAAATCATAACTATGAATGATAAATTATTCCAGTCCGGAAGGGGAATCTTTGCCCATAACCTGTCAGATTGTTAAATATCGCTGAACTTTTTATTTTTATGAATAATCTGAATGTTGTATGGGGAAACTGTTTATCTTTGGCGCAATCAAATAAAAATGTTAATCCGATCTATTATCAAAAAGTGAAAGGTATGAAAGATGAACTTAAAATGAATGCAAACTTATTGGTTGCAGCTCTCCAGAAACCCTCTTGTGAATTTACTAAAGCCGATATTATTTCTTATATAGAAGAAAATAGTATCCGCATGGTCAATTTTATGTATCCGGCTGGCGACGGCCGCCTGAAAACGTTGAACTTTGTAATAAATAATGCCGCATACCTGGATGCAATCCTGACTTGTGGAGAACGTGTGGATGGCTCCAGCCTTTTTTCTTTTATCGAAGCGGGAAGTAGCGACCTGTATGTAATACCTCGTTTCCGTACGGCTTTTATTGACCCGTTCGCAGAAATTCCGACTTTGAGCATGCTGTGTTCCTTCTTTAATAAAGACGGCGAACCGCTGGAAAGTTCTCCTGAGTATACTTTGTATAAGGCAAGCAAGGCTTTCACCGAAGTAACAGGAATGGAATTTGAAGCGATGGGAGAACTTGAATATTATGTAATATCCGACGAAGAAGAACTGTTCCCGGCAACAGATCAGCGTGGCTATCACGAATCCGGACCATATGCCAAGTTTAACCAGTTCCGTACGCAATGTATGCAGTATATCGCACAGGCCGGCGGGCAGATAAAATACGGTCATTCCGAAGTTGGTAATTTTACTTTGAATGGAAAAGTATATGAGCAGAATGAAATTGAGTTTTTACCGACGAAGGTAGAAGATGCAGCAGACCAGTTGATGATTGCCAAATGGGTAATCCGTAACCTGGCCTATGAATATGGATTGGATATCACGTTTGCTCCTAAAATTACGGCAGGTAAAGCCGGTTCGGGCTTGCACGTTCATATGCGTATTATGAAAGACGGCAAGAACCAGATGCTGGCAAACGGTGTATTGTCGGAAACGGCACGTAAGGCGATTGCAGGAATGATGAAGCTGGCTCCGTCTATTACTGCATTCGGTAATACCAATCCGACTTCTTATTTCCGTCTGGTACCTCATCAGGAAGCTCCTACCAATATTTGTTGGGGCGACCGGAACCGTTCCGTATTGGTACGTGTGCCGCTCGGATGGGCTGCAAAGAAAGATATGTGTGCATTGGCGAATCCGTTGGAAAAAGATAGCCATTACGATACGACTCAAAAACAAACCGTAGAAATGCGTTCGCCGGATGGTTCTGCCGACTTGTACCAGCTACTTGCCGGATTGGCTGTAGCCTGCCGTCATGGTTTTGAAATTCCGGATGCACTGGAAGTTGCCGAAAAGACGTATGTAAATGTAAATATCCATCAGGATGAAAATAAAGACCGTCTGAAATCTTTGGATCAACTGCCGGATAGTTGTATGGCTTCCGCAGAACGTTTGCAGAAACAGCGTGCCGTTTTCGAACAATACAAAGTATTTAGTCCGAGCATGATCGATGGCATTATTAAAAAGTTGAAAGATTATAATGACTTGACCTTGCGTGAGGATTTAAAAAATGACCCGGAAGGCATGCTGGAATTGGTAACACGTTATTTCCATTGCGGATAACCTGTCTATCTTCCTAAATTTAAGGTATTTTATGGGTTGACTGTTAAAGAACATAGTTCTCAAACAGTCGGCCCATAATTGTTTTTCTCCTGCACAATCTCTAATTTGCGGGCTCATGAACGGAAAGTTTGTGAATAGATATTATTGTTAAACATAAAATACCTTGATATCATGAAAGTATACCAAACAAATGAAATTAAGAACATCTCAATCTTGGGAAGTTCGGGCTCTGGGAAAACCACTCTCGCTGAAGCGATGCTTTACGAGGGTGGAGTTATAAAACGTCGCGGTACTGTGGATGCGGGAAATACAGTGAGCGATTATTTCCCGGTTGAGAAGGAGTATGGTTACTCGGTATTCTCGACCGTTTTCAGTGTAGAATGGCAGGATAGAAAGCTTAATTTCATAGATTGTCCGGGTTCTGACGATTTTATCGGAGGTGCTGTTTCCGCTTTGAATGTTACGGATACCGCATTGATGGTACTGAATGCTCAATATGGGGTGGAAGTAGGAACAATCAACCAGTTCAGGTATACGGAACAATTCCATAAACCGGTTATTTTTGTTGTCAATCAGTTGGATAACGATAAGGCTGACTACGATGGAACAATCGCTCAGCTGAAAGATATGTATGGCAGTAAGGTGGTACCTATCCAATATCCGGTTTCAACCGGTGCTTCTTTCAATGCGGTTGTCGATGTATTGAAAATGAAAATGTACCGCTGGAAACCGGAAGGTGGTGTTCCTGATGTATTGGAAATCCCTGCCGAAGAAATGGACAAAGCAATGGAACTCCATAAAGCATTGGTGGAAGCTGCGGCAGAAAACGATGACATGCTGATGGAAAAATTCTTCGAAGAAGGTACATTGAGTGAAGACGATATGCGTGCCGGTATTCGTGCCGGTTTGGTTATCCGTGGTATGTTCCCCGTATTCTGTGTATGTGCCGGTCGTGATATGTGCGTTCGCCGTACGCTCGAATTTCTCGGCAATGTAGTTCCTTGTACGGATAAAATGCCGCGTTTGGTTACAACCGAAGGTGTTGAAGTTACTCCGGACTCCAATGGTCCTACCAGCCTGTTCTTCTTTAAGACTACTGTAGAACCTCATATCGGACAGGTTTCTTATTTCAAAGTAATCTCAGGAAAAGTAAAAGCAGGGGATGATTTATTGAATGCAGACCGTGGTTCAAAAGAACGTATTGCACAGTTGTTCTCCGTGGCAGGACAGACCCGTACGGAAGTATCCGAAATGGTAGCCGGAGATATCGGTGCTACTGTGAAACTGAAAGACGTACGTCGTGGTAATACCTTGAATGGCAAAGGTTGCAACTATCGTTTTGACTTTATTAAGTATCCGGATCCGAAATATCGCCGTGCTGTGAAGCCGGTAAATGAGGCAGATTCGGAAAAAATGATGGAAATTCTGTTCCGCATGCGCGAAGAGGACCCGACATGGATGGTTGAACAGTCTAAAGAATTGAAACAGACAATTATTTCGGGTCAGGGTGAATTCCATCTCCGTACGTTGAAATGGAGAATTGAAAATAACGATAAATTGCCAATCGAATTTCTGGAACCGAAAATCCCATATCGTGAAACAATCACGAAAGCGGCGCGTGCAGACTATCGGCATAAGAAACAATCCGGTGGTGCCGGACAGTTTGGTGAAGTTCATCTGATTGTCGAACCGTATTACGAAGGCATGCCGGCTCCGGATATGTACCGTTTCGGTGGACAGGAATACAAAATCAGCGTACGTGATACCCAGACTGTAGAGTTGGAATGGGGCGGCAAACTGGTATTTATAAACAGTATTGTGGGTGGTGCCATTGATGCCCGTTTCTTGCCTGCTATTCTGAAAGGTATCATGGCACGTATGGAACAGGGTCCGTTGACCGGTTCATATGCCCGCGACGTGCGCATCATTGTTTACGATGGAAAGATGCACCCGGTAGACAGTAATGAAATTTCATTTATGCTGGCTGGACGTAATGCCTTCAGTACAGCCTTTAAAGAAGCCGGTCCTAAAATCCTGGAACCTGTATATGATGTAGAGGTTTCTGTTCCGGCAGATTATCTGGGCGACGTAATGAGCGATTTGCAGGGACGTCGTGCCATAATCATGGGTATGAACAGTGAGAAAGGTTACGAAAAGCTGCTGGCTAAAGTACCTTTGAAAGAGATGTCTTCGTATTCAACCTCTTTAAGTTCCATCACCGGTGGACGTGCTTCATTTACAATGAAGTTTGCAGCTTACGAGCTGGTTCCTTCCGATGTTCAGGAAAAGCTGTTGAAAGCATACGAGGCTTCTCAGGCAGAAGATTGATTTGGATTTTCTATAAATTGAAAATTGGCTGCTCCTGTGAAGGAGTGGCCTTTTTATTGTACGTCCATATTGTGTGAACGGACGGATAAAGTGTTTTTAATCCCGGAGATATGAAAGAGGTTTTTCATCCGCTTGTCGTATCTCCGTAATATGAAGTATGTTCTTTTGTAGTGTGTTAATACGAAGAACATGAAATTTAGAAAGTACTATCCTACTATTGTCCTTTCGGACATCCACCTTGGTTCGGAACATTCGAAAACCGAGGAAGTAACGAATTTCCTTAAACATGTAAACTGCGGCCGTCTGATACTGAATGGAGATATTATCGATGGCTGGCAACTGCAAAAATCCGGACGCCGCTGGAAACAGCAACAAACGGATTTCTTCAAAGTACTTATGAAAATGATGGAGAAACAGGGTACAGAGATTGTCTATATCCGTGGAAACCACGATGATTTTCTCGATAAACTGGTTCCATTCTCTTTTTCAAATCTTACCATTGTAAAAGATTATCTGTTGAACAGCCACGGCAAACGCTATCTGGTTACTCATGGCGATATATTCGATACGGTGACTTCCCATATGCGCTGGCTTGCCATGCTGGGGGATATGGGGTACACTTTTCTGCTTTGGCTGAATAAAATATATAACCAGAAACGGGAAAAACAGGGAAAACCTTATTTCTCCCTGGCGCAACATGTAAAGCATAAAGTAAAAAGTGCCGTTTCCTATATCTCCGATTTTGAAAAGGAACTGGTGACGCTGGCGGAAGCAAAGAAACTGGACGGTATTATTTGCGGACATATTCATCAGGCGGCAAACGTATGGTATGGCTCTGTTCATTATCTGAATTCCGGCGATTGGGTGGAGAGTATGACTGCACTGGTCGAAAATGAACAAGGAGAGTGGAGCATCATTCATTATGATAAAGCTGTCTATGGAAACGTGGAGGCTGCGCCTTCCAATGAACTTTATGCTGAGGTAATATGAAAATACTTTTTATCATTCAGGGAGAAGGGCGTGGACATCTTACCCAAGCTTTGTCTTTGCGGGGAAAATTAACGGATGAAGGGCATCAGGTGGTAGGTGTACTGGTTGGCAAGAGCCCGGCACGTAAACTGCCGTCCTTCTTTACGGAGAAAATAGGTGTGCCAGTTTATCCGTTCGAAAGTCCGAACTTCCTGCCTTCAGCAAAGAATAAGCAGGTCAATCTGCTTAGCAGTGTCGGATATAATCTTTTCCGGTTGCATAAATATGCGGCAAGTATTCATTATATCAACCGTATGATAAAGGAAACAGGTGCTGATGTGGTAGTAAACTTCTATGAATTGCTGACGGGGCTGACTTATCTGTTTTGCCGTCCGAAAGCATTGATGGTTTGTATAGCACATCAGTACCTGTTTCTTCATCCGGATTTTGTGTTTCCGAAGTTGAATCCGGTGTCGTTGGCCTCTTTGAAGTTCTTTACCCGTATCACAGCGATAGGAGCCGCAAAGAAACTGGCTTTGTCTTTCCGCAAAATGAGGGAAGTACCTTCGGATAATCTGGTTGTCGTACCTCCGTTATTAAGGCGTGAAGTTCTGGAAACGACTGCCTCGGCGGGGGATTATTTGCACGGCTACTTACTGAACAGCGGTTTTAGCGAAGAGATAAAAAACTGGCATGAGAAACATCCGGCTGTCGGGTTGCATATCTTTTGGGATAAAAAAGGGGTGGAGCAGGAGGTAAAGGTTGATAATCGTCTTTCTTTTCACCAGTTGAACGATACGCTTTTTATCCGCTATATGGCTGGGGCAAAAGCATATGCCACAACTGCCGGTTTTGAATCGGTTTGCGAAGCGATGTATCTGGGGAAACCTGTATTGATGGTACCCACCCATATCGAACAGGCTTGCAATGCTTGTGATGCGGTTCGTTCCGGAGCCGGGGCGATTAGCGAATGCTTTAATTTGGACGAATTACTTCGCATATCGGAATCCCACCAACCGGACCCATCTTTTGTCCACTGGGTAAAACAAGCGGATTGGTTGATACTTCGGGAATTCCGTCCGGATTTATTAATGGATGAATTACCGTCAACACCTTTGCACCGTTTCTTTATGAGATGGGCCTATCGGATAGGGAAGTCATTACCTATTTAAACCGGACGGATTATAGCCTCGACGATGCTTCAGCTTATAGTCTGATGAAAGGATACATATTATGACAAGAGATACGAACCCATAATGATTAGCATCATATACCCCAATGCAAAACCCACAATCCCGATAATGAGCCCAACCTTTGCCATATCTTTTTGTTTGATTATGCCTGTGGCATGTGCCATTGCGTTAGGAGGCGTGCTGATTGGCAATACCATCGCCAATGATGCGCTTATAGCCAGACCGATAAGCAATGTGCTGACCCCACCTAACGAATAAAGTGTTTCGCGCATACTGATACCAACAACGGCGAGGATGGGGGCGAGCAGTGCCACAGTTGCCGTATTGGATATGAAGTTTGACATCGCGTAACAGATAAAGCCCGTACCGAGGATTATTATCAAAGGTGACCAGGCATTGAATGGTATGGCCGAGATGGCGTTTTGTGCTAATCCGGTTTCATTTAATGCAACTCCCAGAGCAAAGCCTCCGGCAACCATCCAAAGCACGCTCCAATTGATTTGTGCTAAGTCTTGCTGGGTGATAATGCCGGTAATACAAAGTACTGCGACCGGAATCATTGCAACAACATTGGGATTGATTCCGGTGACTTTATCGGACATCCACAATAGGATAGTAACGGCAAAAGTGATATATATCACGATAGACTGCCAGTCTTTTTTTGTTTCTCCTTCTAATTTCAACTGTATATGTTTCTGTTTGAAAGGGAAAAAGCGCAACAAAATAAACCAGGCTATAAACAATAACAGAAATGTGAAAGGAACCATGAGAAGCATCCAGTCGCCGAAACCGATATTGGCATTCAATCCGTCGGGGTCGTTTAAGAATTTCAGGGCGATAGCGTTGGGAGGCGTGCCTATAGGCGTACCCATCCCTCCGATATTTGCCGCGAAAGGGATAGCCAAAGCCATTCCTATTTTGCCCTTATCATCTGCCGGAAGGGCTTTGAGAATCGGAATCAGGAGGGTGAGCATCATGGCGGTGGTGGCCGAATTGCTGAGGAACATTGAAAATATGCCGGTTATCAGGATAAAACCTAACTGTATATAGCGGGTTTGTGTTCCGAACGGTTTTAGTAATACGCGTACCAACATGCTATCCAGACCGCTTTTGATTGCGGCAATGGCAAGAATAAAGCCACCGATAAACAGCATGATGATGGGGTCTGCAAAACAATGCATGATAGATTGGTATTTAACCAATTGTCCCAGTTTATCGGCCGGTATTCCCTGTATGAAGAACCATAAGCTGCTGTCGGATACGGTTAATAGCAACATAACCACTATCAGTAAGGAAGTAGTCCATGCCGGAACCGCTTCCAATACCCACATGAAGGTGGCAAAGATAAAAATGGAGATAACCCTGTGCTCTGTAATGGATAAACCGTCTATACCGAAGATTTCGGAAGGCAAGAACCATAATACCAAAAAGATAATAAAGGAGAAAGTTAATTTTGTGGTTTTAATAAACAAAGGGGAGACTGATAAGCCTTTGCCTTTTAAGGGAACGTTAAATGTTTCCATTGGTTTAGTTATAAGTTAATTAAAAGGTTATTTTTGTTGTAAAAGCAATATTCTACAACTGTTTTTTTATGTGGGTAAAGATAACAAAAAAACGGTATGTCTATATTTATTTTAAAATAAAATACCACTCGAACAGACGAATTGGCAAAAAGGATTCGTTTGTTCGAGTGGTATGTATTGATACTTTTCAGGAACCGGTTGAAATGTCCTTATGCATTCAGCACCTTGCGGAACCGTACAAGGAATTCTTTGGCTTCATCCATGCTGAGGCAGAGAGGAGGAAGCAGACGGATGGTATTTGTTCCGGCAACGCCTGTAAATACTTTTTCTTCGAACAGCAGTTTCTGGCGTACTTCTTTGATAGATTCTTCAAACTCGATACCAATCATCAAACCGCGTCCGCGGATTTCCTTGATACCCGGAAGTTTATGAAGTTCTTCCAAAAGAAAAGCCCCTACATTCGCAGCATTATCAATCAGCTTTTCATTTTCCATAATCTCCAGTACGGCTATTGCGGCAGCGCAAGCCAGGTGGTTTCCTCCAAAAGTAGTCCCCAGCATACCGTAGACAGGCTTGAATTCCGGACTGATAAGCAATCCGCTCATCGGAAAACCGTTGCCGATACCTTTCGCTACTGTAATCAAATCCGGTTTGATACCTGCATACTGGTGGGCGAAGAATTTACCGCTACGTCCATAGCCGGATTGTATTTCGTCCAGAATCAGGCAGGCATTGTACCGGGTACATAGAGCGCGCAGTTCCTGCATGAATGTATCCGCAGGCAGTTGTATGCCTCCTACACCCTGTATACCTTCGATAATTACGGAAGATACATCCCCTTTTTTCAGTTCGGCTTCTACTGCTGCCGCATCATTCAAAGGAAGATAAGTAACGGCCAGGTCTTCGTTTACCGGAGCTATGATTTTAGGATTATCCGTCACGCGTACGGCAGCGGATGTGCGTCCGTGGAAAGCGTGTTTGAAAGCCAGAACCCGCTTTTTGCCGTTGTGGAAAGAAGCCAGTTTCAACGCATTTTCGTTTGCTTCCGCACCGGAGTTTATCAGGAACAATGAATAGTCATCGTAGCCGGAAGCCTTACCTAATTTATCGGCAAGCTTCTGTTGCAGGCTGTTGATAACGGAATTGGAATAAAATCCCAACTTGTTCACCTGTTCCGTAATTGCTTTTACATATGTCGGATGACTATGTCCTACCGAGATAACGGCATGCCCGCCATATAAATCGAGATACTCGTTCCCTTCCGTATCCCATACATGACACCCTTTGCCTTTTACAATCTCTATATTAAATAAAGGATAAACGTCGAATAGTTTCATCTTTTTTAGTTGACAGTAGACAAGTGACAGTAGACAGTTTAATATAAACCCTCTTCTGCCTCTCTCATCCCTGTCCCTTTTTTATTAGTATTATATTTTTTTAATTGTCAACTGTCACTTGTCAACTGTCGACTGTTAAAACGCTGACGGTTTCAAATGCAGCCCGACTGTCTCTTCCAGTCCGAACAGCAGGTTCATATTGTGAACAGCCTGTCCGCTTGCACCTTTCAGCAGATTGTCTATCATGGAAATAATCAGCAGTTTGTCTTCATGCTTTTGCAGATAGATAAGACATTTGTTCGTATTTACCACCTGCTTCAGGTCCGGATTCTTATCTGTGATGAAGGTAAATGAATGGTCGTCATAGTATTCTTCGTAGATACGTTTGATTTCCGGCAATTCAATTTTGCAATCCAGATAAGTAGTCGCGAAAATACCCCTTGAGAAGTTTCCGCGTACCGGAATGAAATTGATGGAACTGCTAAAGCTGTTCTGCAATTGACGCAGGCTCTGACCTATCTCTGCCAGATGCTGGTGGGTAAAAGGCTTGTAAATAGATATATTGTCGTTGCGCCAGCTAAAATGCGAGGTAGAGGAGGGTTTTACTCCTGCTCCGGTTGAACCGGTGATCGCATTTACATGCAGCTCCGAATTCAGCATCAGATGTTTGGCAAGTGGCAGAATACCTAACTGGATACAGGTGGCAAAACATCCCGGGTTGGCAATATGCATAGAATTGCAGATACGGCGGCGGTTCAGTTCGGGCAGACCGTAAACGAAGTCGTGTTCCGGGCTTTCGATACGGTAGTCCATGCTGAGGTCGATAATCTTTACATTTTCCGGTACTTCGTGGCTTTCCATAAACTTTTTGGTATCGCCATGGGCTGTACAGAAGAAAAGTAAATCGATGTTGTCCAACGGAAGTTGGTTGGTGAAACGTAAATCGGTTTCCCCATACAGTCCTCCGTGTACATCGGTTATCAGATTACCTGCATTGCTGGTACTGTTGATAAATACTATTTCTGCGTCCGGGTGATTAAGCAGCAGGCGGATAAGTTCGCCTGCCGTATAACCGGCTCCACCGATAATCCCTACTTTAATCATATTTCTTCGTCCTTATGGTTAGTATAATAAACACGCAACGGCGTAGAAAGCACTTTGATAAATCCTTTTGCGTCGTCGGCTGTCCAGCCTTTTTGCATTTCGCCGTATTCGCCGAATTTAGTCTTAACCAAATCGTCTTTCGAATCTACGCCGACAGTAGAGAATGACAACGGACGGAGTTCAAGGATAACCGTACCGTTTACGTTACGCTGAGATTCCTGCAACATGGCTTCGATGTCGCGCATTACCGGTTCCAGGTACTGGCTTTCGTGTAGGAACATTCCGTACCAGTTGGCTACCTGGTCTTTCCAGTATTGCTGCCATTTGCTCAATGTATATTTCTCAAGGAAACGGTGTGCACCGATAATCAGCATGGGGGCGGCTGCTTCGAAACCAACGCGTCCTTTGATACCGATAATCGTGTCCCCTACGTGCATATCGCGTCCGATACCGTAAGCTGCACCTATTTCTTCTATTTTCTGGATGGCTTTAATTTTATCTTCGAATACTTCTCCGTTTACGGCATGTATTTCACCATTCTTGAATTCAAGGCGCAATTCTTCGCAGCCTTCTTTTTCCACTTGTTTCAGGTAAGCGCTTTCCGGCAATCCCTGTGCAGAGTCGAGGATTTCGCCTCCGCAGATGGAAGTTCCCCACAGACCTACATTATAAGAATATTTCAGTTTGGTGAAATCAGCTTCGAAACCATGTTCTTTCAGGTAATTGATTTCATATTCACGGCTTAAAGCCATATCGCGGGTCAATGTGATAATTTCCACATTCGGAGCCAACACGAGGAATGTCATATCAAAACGAATCTGGTCGTTGCCGGCACCGGTCGAACCGTGTGCAATTGCGTCTGCTCCGATTTCGTTGGCATAGCGGGCAATAGCCAATGCCTGGAAGATACGTTCCGAGCTAACGGAGATAGGATAGGTCCCGTTGCGCAATACGTTACCGAATACCATATATTTCAGGCTCTTGTCATAATATTCTTTCGTTACGTCGATAGTCACATATTTGGCAGCACCCAGTTTGTATGCATTTTCTTCATTCTTTTTCAACTGTTCTTCGCTGAAACCGCCTGTGTTGGCACAAGCTGCATACACTTCGTATCCTTTTTCCTTAGCCAGATACATAACGGTGAATGAGGTATCCAAACCTCCGCTGAATGCAACTACTACTTTCTTTTTCATCTTTGTTCTCGTTTTATATATTATAGACTTTTTATTTTCTTCTTATTTATGAATGCTTTTCCGATTCGCGTTTGATGTTGCGCGGGTCTGCCGGGTCATACAACATAGCTGTGCAAATACAGAATTTACGTTCTTTGGCTAACAGGATGCTATGGTTGATACAACCTTCGCAGCCATGCCAGAAAGCATCATCGTCGGTCAGTTCATTGAATGTAACGGGTACATATCCCAGTTCCGTATTCATTTTCATTACGGCGGCACCCGATGTCAGACTGAATATTTTAGCTTTCGGCCATCGTAAACGAGCCAGTGCGAAAGAAGCTTCTTTGATACGCTTGGCAAGGCCTAAACCACGGAATTTCTCTACTACTATTAAACCGGATGTGGCTACGTATTGTTTGTTCCCCCATGATTCGATGTAGCTGAAACCGGCAAACTCTTCTCCGGCGAGAGCGATAATCGCTTTGCCTTCTTTCATTTTCTGTGCTACATATTCGTGGGTACGTTTAGCAATACCTGTTCCGCGGACTTTAGCTGCGGCTTCGATAGTTTCGAGGATTGTGTCGACATAGGCTTCGTGTGAAGCGTCGGCAACCATTACGTCAATTTCAATTTCTTGTGCCATTTTTATATTTGTTCTTTTTATCTGCCTGTTATGTTATTTAGATGAAATTCGCTAATGCCCTGACAACTTTGTCGCGGCTGATTCCTTCCCTCGGAATAATCAGGATGGTGTCGTCGCCGGCAATCGTACCTATTATTTCGTTCGGGGCATGTGCATCGATATCCGAAGCAATACCCATTGCATATCCGGGACGCGTTTTTACAACGGCAAGATTTCCCGAAAATTCAATGTTGGGATGGTGTGCCGTCTGCTCTTTCCCCGGTTGCATAAGTGATGTGTAGTCGGGAAGATGGTATTTGTAATTCCCGTTTCCATCGTGTACTTTGACAACTTTCAACTGCTTTATGTCGCGTGACAATGTCGCTTGGGTAACCTGGAACCCCTTTAGCTCCAATTGTTTAAGGAGCTCTTCCTGGTTACTTATCGTTTCTGTCTGTATGATGCGGCAGATCGCATTTAATCGTTCTTTTTTTGTACTCATCCTGTATATTTATGCAAAACGACTGCAAATATAGCGGATGTTGTTGAATAAATATACATATAAGCCTTCTTTTTTGTATAATTCTGCATCTTTTATGCAGATTGAGCAAAAAGGGGTCAAAGGTTGTTATATTAATGAAAGTATAATATTTTTACAGAATCAAAATAATAGCATTAAACGAATGAAAAAGATTATAGGTTTATATTTTGTAATACTTTTAGTATTAAGTAGTTGTGCAAGTGTTCCCTTGACGGGCAGAAAACAGGTGTTGTTAGTATCCGACCAGGAAGTTCTCTCCTCGAGCCTGACGCAGTATAATGATTATATCAAGTCGGCAACCAAATCGACCGATAAGGCGAAGACTGAGATGGTGACGAGAGTCGGTAAAAAGATAGCGGCTGCAACCGAAGTTTATCTGAAAGCAAACGGTATGGAAGATGAGATCAAAGAGTTTGCCTGGGAATTTAATCTGATAAAAGACCCGCAGGTGAATGCTTTTTGCATGCCGGGCGGAAAAATTGTGGTATATGAAGGATTATTGCCTCTGGTCGCATCGGATGATGAACTTGCCGTGGTGATCGGGCATGAAGTGGCGCATGCGGTGGCTAAGCATAGCAACGAACGTATGAGCCAGCAATTGATGGCACAATACGGTGCTGCTATTTTGGGACAGGCGCTGAGCAATAAATCGGCAGTTGTACAACAGGTCGGTTCTACTGTGTACGGGTTAGGAGCTCAATATGGCGTAATGTTGCCTTTCTCCCGTAAGCATGAATCCGAGGCAGATTATATGGGGCTTGTTTTCATGACGATGGCAGGATATAATCCGGATGTGGCAGTTAATTTCTGGAAAAAAATGTCTGCCGGAAAGAACGGTTCCACTCCCGAATTTATGAGTACCCATCCTAGTGATGCAACCCGCATAAGTGATATAGAAAAGTATTTGCCTGAGGTGAAAAAGTATGAAAATAAATAGTTTTCAGTAATATTATGGATATTTGGCAGTACTTCCGGCGGGAGGTGTGGGAGGTATAATCTTTATCGCTCTATTTTTGTTATATGGAGATAAAATAGAGTGAAAAATGAGTCATGTATCAGTGAAAGTCAAGAGACGAAAATCTGTATATGAAGATCGGCGTATGCCGCTTTATGTACAGATTATTTATAAGAGAAAAGTACGAAAGGTTTCTCTGTTGCAGAAACTGTCTGCAGAGGAATGGGACGAAGAGAAGAGTAGGGTTAGTGTGCCTGAAAATGCCACTTTACGGCGTAAGGAAGAATTATCCATATTGCAGGAGCAACTGGATAATATGGATGTATTCCTGTATAAGGAAAAGGAAAGACTGGAAGAAAGGGGTATGTTAGGTATAGAGGCTATGGCTGCCTCTTGTGCCGAATATTTCCGTGCCTGGTCTTTGTCGGCATACATGCAAAAGGTGGTGGAAGAAATCATGGGAAACGGTAAAGTAGAAACCGCTCGTCATTACCAAAGTACCTTAAATGCTTTTATGCGGTTCAGGGAAAAAAAGGAGCTGCCTTTGAAAAATTTGAATGAGGTGGTTTTGAAATCTTTTGAAACCTATCTATTTAACCGGGGACTTTCCGGAAATACCGTATCCTTTTATTTGCGTAATCTTCGGGCTGTCTGGAACCGTGCCGTAAAAGACGGGTTGGTGAAATCGCGTCCTTCCTTGTTTAAAAATGTGTATCTCCGTGTGGAGAAAACGAGAAAACGGGCTGTGCAGGAAAATATAATCCGCAATCTGGAAACCCTTTCCCTTGGAAAAGAAGAGGGGCTTATTCTGGCCCGCGATTTATTTTTGTTCTGCTATTATGCCCGCGGAATGACTTTTGTGGATTTGGCATTTCTGAAGCAGGAGAATTTGCGGAATGGAAAAATCGTATATAACCGGCGCAAAACAGGGCAGGAGTTGTCTGTTCGCTTGCTTCCGGTTATGAAGAAGCTGATCGACCGCTATCATAATCCGGAGAGTGATTTTCTTTTCCCCATATTAAAGGGAGAGAATCCGACGTTCCATGATTATGAAAGTGCGATTCGTTTGCAAAATAAACGTTTGAAAAAATTAGGTAAATTGCTTGGGGTGAGTTTTTCTACATATGTAGCCCGGCATACCTGGGCAAGTGTTGCCAAACAGAAAGGAATATCCGATGAATTGATTTCAGAGAGTATGGGACATACCTCTGTAAAGACAACACGGATATACATTAAACTGCTTGATACAACGCGCTTAGATCATGCTAACGAGATTGTTATACTTGGGAGGAATCACTACTTCGGAAAGTACGGTAAGAATAGAAATGTACCGTAAAATATGATTCTGTCTCTTGATAAGAGACGGAACAAGCGATATTTGAGCTTGTTAAAACATTGCAAATGTAGCAACATTTTTTAAACCTACAACAAAAAAACCATCTTTTTGGAGATGTAATGCCCTTAATATTCAAGGGATAATGAATATTGATACACCTTTTAAGGAAAAAACGTCTACTTCAATTTTTCCTTATGTCCACTTTATTTTTTCTTTTCTACCTCTACAAGCTAATATAACGGACTGATTCTTAAATGTTTCTTGATTGTTTTTAGGTAAATTGCCTGTTTCATGCCAGAAATGTAATTCTAAAAATGAGAATAAAAACAGTGTTATTGGTTGTCTTTTTGATACTTACAAAAAAGAAATACTTTTTCTTCTGCTTTCTTTAGCTGCTTCGTTGTTTCCCGAACTGTTTACCTAATGCTTTCCTGTATACTCGTTGTTTCTGAGGAACATATTTATTATCAGTAATATATGGCCAAAATTAGGATGCCCGTTCCGTCTCTTATCAAGAGACGGAACGGGTAAACAGAGAATAAAAAAGGGTAATGTATAGGAGATTTCACATACTAATGCTATTACTGGTAAATCTTTCCGTTTTCAGTGTATATAGCCAGCAGACAACGCTCAAAACAAATGTTCTGTTTTGGGGGACCACCACTCCGAATGCGGGGGTGGAAGTGGGAATTGCCAAGCAGATCACAATTGATATCTGGGGAGCTTACAACGCATGGAAATTTTCCAACAATATGAAGTTGAACCTTTACCTCGCGCAGCCGGAAATCCGTTATTGGTTTTGCCGGAAGTTCGAAGGGCATTTTGTCGGAATCCACGGGCATTACGGACATTTCAATATCGGGCAGATTCCGTTTATTCCTTCTTTGGAAAACCATGTGCTCCGGGGAGATTTATATGGCGGAGGCATCAGCTACGGTTACCATTGGTCGATAGGCAAACGTTGGGGGATAGAGGCGACTATCGGTGCCGGCTATGCCTATATGGATTATACGAAATACCGTTGTGTCGAGTGTGCCGAATCGGTAGGCAGTTATACACGCAGTTATATAGGTCCGACACGCGTCGGTTTTTCTGTTATGTATTTTCTACGTTAAAAACAGGTTTATCGGAATGAAACAACAAATACTACATATTATATACGTGCTTCTTGCAGTTGTATGCTGTCTGTTGCCGGAGGAAAGTCGGGCTGAGGGTATCCGTATCGTCCCCAAGCAGTTCATTGTGAGAAACGACAGCCTCCGTCTGGATATAGAAATGGACCTGAATGAAGTGCGTGTAGGCGGTGGAACGGCTGTGATTTTTACCCCTATGCTTGAAGGCATGCAAAGACAGTTGCTGCCGCTTCCTCCGGTGGTGATCAGTGGAAACCGCCGTGCCCGTCAGGACAGAAGGGAATATTACCTGTCTCCCGAGAAAGCGATCAGCCCGTATATACTGATTCGGGATAACCGGACGAGGCCGTCTAAAAATGTCCGTTATCAGGTGGCTGTTCCTTACCAGGCATGGATGCGCCAGGCTGTGTTGCTGCTAAAACAGGAAAGCAAAGAATGCTGTGACGCGGAAGTACTTGCCGTGGACACCTTACAGCGTAGCCTTGCCATAAAGAATGCACCCGAATCTACACCCAATACAATTATATATACGCAGGCAGAACTGAAACGTATACACCCTACAGCCTCCCTTCCGAAAGTGACTTGGAGCCGTTCGGATTTGAACCAGTATATTTCCATGGTGTCTTTCCTTACTCCGGATGCGGAAGAAGGAGGGAAGCACCGTAGCGAGAATGCGGTCCTTTACATCGATTATCCGATAAACAGGGATGAAATTTATCCTGATTACAAGAATAACAGGCGGGAACTCGAAAAGATAGACAATATCCTGAGCCCTTTGCTTAAGAACAATTTTTCCACAATGGAACGTATACAAATCCGGGGATATTCTTCTCCGGATGGTCCTTACGCGGATAATGAGCGGCTGGCAAAATCCCGCTCTTACCATTTTTCAAGTTACATACGGAATACCTATCATATTCCGGCAGGTCTGACAGACCAGTCGTCGGTAGCTGAGGATTGGGAAGGTTTTATCAACCTGCTGAGGGAAGGCAATCCGCCTTACCGGGAAGCGGCTTTGGACATTATACGCCGTTATGGAATATTTGATGGCAGGGAAAGGCTATTGATGGAACTGCAAGGCGGTGTGCCTTACCGGGATATGATGAACCGTTATTTCCCAAAACTGCGGCGCATAGAGGTGATAGTCCGTTATAATGTCCGCAAGATAGCCAATAATGAGGCGGTTAATTTGATATATACCCACCCGGAATTACTCAGTTTGGAAGAGATGTACGGAGTGGCACGTTATTATCGTCCCGGAACCGACCAGTACCGGGAAGTATATGAAATTGCAGCATTCCATTTTCCCGACGATGTTGTGGCAAATGTAAATGCAGCTTCCGCCGTGATGCTGACAGGTGATTTGCAGTCGGCTTCGGATTACCTGAAAAAAGTGGATTCGGACCCTCGTGCATGGAATAACATGGGAGTGCTCTGCCTGATGGAAGGCGATGCCAAAGCTGCGGCGGCATGGTTCCGGAAAGCTGTCGGAGTGGAACCTCAGAAAGCAAGGATGAACTTGCAATTGACAGGAGAGAATTAACAGTCGGTAAATTTAAAACGGGAAGACATACTGTAAGTAAAGGGTGATAAAGTGGGGAGGAGCATGACATATAAGATGTTGGACGGGAGGGCAGGCAGTTGTTGGCTTGTTTTCTTCCTTGCAGTTTTTCTCTCTTCCTGTTCTTTCGGAGATGAACCGGGAGTTTGTCCGTATAACACACGGTTGGAATACTGGTATGCCGGAAGTAGTATGGAAAATGTATTGCCTGTTTATGTGGATAACCTGAGGCAGTTTCTTTTCGACAGCAAAGGCAAATTGCTGGCAACCGAAACGCTCCGTAAGGATAGTGTGGACGGATGGAGCGGCAATCTGCCTCCGGGACACTATACGATGGTTCTTTGGGGGAACCTCGGGGATGAAACGAAAAGCACAGTTGAAGTGGATACCGGCAGCGAGTCTGCCTTGAGTGAAATGTCGATTACAGCCGTGACGGAAGGCGTTCCGCCGGGCTTTCGTGGAAACACGGGGCGGCTCTATTATGGAATTGTTTCTTTTGAAGTGGAAGACGGAGTTACGTTTCATCAGCGGGTATACCTTTCGCATGCCCATGCGGTGCTTTCCGTAACGGTGATGTGGATGGCGGATGCTCCACCCGAAGGAGGAACTTATAAAATGCGCCTGAAAGGGATTCCTGCCGTCTACGGTTTTACCGGACAGTGGGAAAACTCCACTCCGGCAGGTGATGGCATCTATACGATACCCCGTATACTGGGAACGATCACCTACCATGAGACAAGGGCGGCGATGAATTTCGACAGGGAGGTAACCGGCGAGTTCGTTACTTTCCGTTATACCAGCGGGACACATCAGTTATGGAGCCTTTGGCGGGATGATGAGCAGATTATCAGGGATTTGGACTTGAATCTGTATTTCTCCAAACTACCGATGGACATGGATGTCAATATGGAGCAGGAGTTCGATATTCTGGTTACGGTATATGAAGACCGCATCGTAGTAACGCAGGCGAAAGCCGCCGACTGGGATGAAGGTGGAATTCTTGGATAAATGAAAAGAGCGGAAGGATAAAATCCTTTTGTAACAGAAGATATTTTTTAACAAATAACATGTATCACTTAAAATTTACAACAATGAACGTAAAAAATTTAATGATGCTTCTGGCCATAACCGGTTTGGGGGCAAGTTGTTCAAATGATGATTACACAAGGAACGGCTCCGGTGATGGCAGTGCGGGTCTTAGTGAAATCCAGCTTCAATTTGACAACACGGGCGAAAGCCAGGAATACTCCAAAGCACCTATTGCTTCGGAAGCGGAAAGTGAGATAAGTGGTCTTCAGGTATATCTTTTTGCATCTGATGCAGCAGATGGAACTTACTACTACCTGGAAACCTGGACAGAAGGAGTTCCATTTACCCCTCCAACGACTCCTGGTGCTTTGAACCCGACAGACTTTGTAAAACAGGCATCCGGTACAGGCTGGAAAGCTTCTATTTATCCGAATGAGTTGAAAGGGCTTCCTTACATTAAACTGTTGTGTATTGCAAATAATGGCAAAAGTGCAACAGCAGACGGAAAACTCTATGCGGCAGACGGAGTGACGGAACAGCCTGCTTTGGTTCCGGTAGTAACCGATCCTACCACAGGTACTATAAATAATGCGGCTGCTGCAACAACAGAAGCTGCATTTAAAGCTGCTTATACTAAAAATTTGGGAACAGCGGCTACAGATATTATTGCAACTCCGCTTTTAATGAAAGGAGAAGGTAAAACAAAGATAAGCGGAAGCGTATCAAAAGTAAACATTACTTTACGCCGTGTAATGGCCCGTTTCGATATTGATAATAACACTTCAACTTCAAACCTGACAATTCAAACAATTACGATTGCCAATGCCCGTAAGAATGCTTCAATCTGGGGAGCCGCTCTTTCTCCGGTAGCAACTCCGGCTACAGATTTAATGACTTATACGGCCGTTAAATATGATGACAAGACAAATGCAAATAAAGGAACTACAGAAAGTGCCATTTATGTTTATCCGGGGCTATCGGACGATGCCAGCGAATTGATAATAACAGGTACGTATAAGAGCCCGTCTACAAACCAGCAGGTTCCGGTAACTTATCAGGTTCCTATTGCAAAAACGGATGAAACAACAAATACTACTACACCTATAGAAATTAAAGCAAACAGCCGTTATAAACTGCATATCAGCGATGTTTCCCAGGCTGCTATTTATGGTACATTTGAAGTAGTAGACTGGACCTCCGGTGGTGGTATCAGTATCAAACCGGACAACGATTCACCTGTATTTGATGTAGACAAAGACCCGGCAACGATATTTGAGGGTACAGCAGGTGAGCTTCCGACTGCTATCGCAGGTTCAAAAACTCAATTTACAGTAGTAGATGGTAAAACATTTAAAATGACTGTTGCCGCAACAGGTAAAGTGCGTGCAGAGAAATCTGTAACATCAACAAAAACAGCGTCTCCGGACTGGTTGACAGTTGCTGCTCCTACCTATAAAGAGGTGGATGGCGTATGGTACTCTACATTTGAACTGACCGCAACAGGTGCAACAGGCGAATTACCTGTAGATGTAACTTTCATCAACGAAGCTGCTTCTTATGATCCTGCATTATGGACAACTTTGACCTTCTTCGGTCCGAAAGCTGCACCTAAATTGGAGGCTGCAACAGCACAAAACAGCCTTGGTAATGAGATTGATTTTACTACTGATCCGTCTGCAATAACAGCCAATATGTATAATGTAGTAGGTGGCTATATCTACGTAAAAGCGATGTGTATCGAAGGTACTACAGTTGTTCTACCTTCGGAATTTGAAGAACTTGAAGCAGATAGAGTGACAGAAGGTTTCTACACAACGTTTAAAATCAAGATCAAATCAGCATTAACAAATGGAAACACTTATGATATTAAATTCCAGAACAGTGCAGAAACAACAGCAGAGAATAAAATTACTGTTACAGCTGTAGCTGCTAAATTGGGCGTTGCGTTAGGGGCTGATGTTGCCTCTTATGCTACAATAACAGGTGCTGATGCTGCATATACGGTTAAGACTGATATTGATGCATTGAGTACAAATAATTATACTTTGACAATCACAGCTCCTCAAGGTGTGGACGTTACTCTTCCTACAGACAAATGGCTGACTATTGGAGAAGGAACAGAGGCTTCCGGTGTATGGAGTTTCCAAGTAAGTTTGAATCCTTCTGTAGCTACTTATACTGATTTCGATTTGGAATTCACCAATAAACTGGATCCGACGGATAAAGTTACAGTAACTATGACTAAGGCAGCAAGCCTTCCAGTTTTGGCAGTTGCAGCTACAGGTGTAGGTAGTGCATTTAATGGCGCTGTAACAATAACTGATGCTCAAACTGCAACAGTGGACATGTACAAAGCAAACGATAGCAAAGTATTTGTGAAAATGACTTGTACTGAAGCGGCTTCATTTGACGCTGTAGCAGGTTTGACTGTTACTGAATCAGGTGATGAATATGAAGTTAAAGTAACCGATGCAACACAAATTCCAGCTGGTACTACAACGGAGTTAATTGCAAAAAATATCTCGGATAATACCCGTCAGGCTAAATTGACAATTACTTGGTTGGATCCAATGCCTGCATTTGAATTAGGTGTAACTAATTCTGCTGCAACAATTAATAATACTAATACGGATCAAATTGATGTGAATTATACTTCAATTAGTGAACCAGCCCTTACATATACTCCTATTGTAATTACAGTTACAGCATATAAAGGTAGTACTATTACCTATGAAGGTGCAGATAACACATGGTTGAAAGCTACTGTAAATCCTGTAACTATAGATGATTCTGGTTCAGCAGTTATTCAGTTTACTCAGAATGGTTGTGGTGATTCTACTGCCACTGCTGATATAACAATTAAGGTAACAAGTGCTATATCTAATACTGTCGTGAAGACTATTGTACTGAAGAAGAAATAATTTCGGTTATAGGTTGAAACAGACCGTTTAGGATAGCGGACGGCCTCAGCGGATGGGCGTCAAGCGAAGGGTGAAGACGAAGCGGCAAGAGCATCCGCTGTCTGAGCGTAGCGAGTTCGGATGCGATAGCGTAGTCTTTACCCGGAGTAGCCCATCCGGTGCAGCCTTGATTTTTTCTTTGCTTCGTTTCTTTTGCATCAAGGCAAAAGAAATGAAGGCCCGTCCGGTGGCAAACCGGCAATAACAAAAACAAAAAAATATGAATATAAAACAAACCCTATCATGTCTCGCCGCAAGCCTTTTATTAACGGCTTGTTCCAGTGAGAACCTCGTAACTCCGGCAACCGGAGACGGTGAGGGGAGTGACGGTAGCCGTCGCGAGGTGCTGCTCAGCTTCAAGAATAAGCTGAGTACAGTCAAGACAAAAGTTCCTATTGCAACAGAAGAAGAAAACTACATCCATTCATTGGATATTTATGTTTTCGGTTCGGAGAGTGAAGCGACCGGTTATACCTTCCAAGAGCTTTATTATTACCGTGACGACGCCTCTACTGTGCCAGGAGATTGGGCGCATAGCTTCAATCTGACCACATCTGATGCGGATAATAGCATGTCTACCGCTTTGCTGAAATTGTCGAAAGGCCTGTATGTGAAACTCTATTGCGTTGTGAACCGTACCAAGCTGTATACAACAGATGGTGGTGGTGCCGTAACAGAATACACCACTTGGCAACCAATTACCCAAACAGCTCCCGGAGCCTTGGAAAATGTAGTAACAGCAGGCGTTCCAACCGAAGCCGATTTTCTGAAACTGCATAGCTGCCTGATAGACCCGGCAGGAAATGCCGAAGACGATATACTGAATACCCCGCTTCCTATGGTTGGTTATTATACGACTCCGGTAGACCTGACCGATTTCTCTTCTTCCGCACGTACTCAGTTGAGCTTTAAGCTGAACCGTATGGTAGCCCGTTTTGATGTGGTGAACAATGCCGAAGAGTCCAAATTTACACTCGAAAGTGTTTCTATGGTGAACGGACGGAAGGGTTCAAGCTTATTCCCAATTAAAGCATGGGGTACAGCTCCTGCCGACCTGATAACTTATCCGGAGCGTGCAGTCGATGCCGCCACACAAGTAGAAGGCAACGCTACAACCAAAGGTGCTTTTTATGTATGGCCAAGCCCAAAAGATGACGAAGGCTATCTGGTTCTGAAAGGAAAGTATGCAGCCAATAAAACCGAAAATCTGGATGTATCTTACAAAGTGCCTTTCAAGCAGGAAGTGAATGGTGTGGGTAGCTATATTGAGGTATCGCATAACCATCGTTATACGATTGCCATCACCAAAGCGGATACCTACCATCTGGATTTCGAACTGAAAGTGGACGAATGGAACGATGAAGGCGAGGTGGATAAATATGACCCGAATAAAAATAATGAACTGGATGCAAATCCTGTTACTTTGATTACTGCAGGAACTGCAAACGCGGAAGTGTTGGATAATGGGAATGTCATGATATTGGCAAAAGCCGGTAGTAACAGCAAGTTCTCATTCGACTTGTCTTCCAGCAGCGAATTGGAAGAAACGATCACATTCAAAGAAGGTTCGGAACCCTGGTTGGTAAAAGATACCCGTGTAACGAAATCAGCTTCAATAGATTCTACCTATACTTATAAAGTGGATGAAACTAAAATAACAGATATGTCGAAAGTCCTTCAGGCAACAATCAGCTTTAAGAGCAAGATTACCGGCAGAACAAAAGACATTGTTGTTGTTCCGGCAGGTGCACCTGTTATTTCTTTGGCAGGAGATTATGCCGGTTTCAGTACATTCGATGCTAAAACAAATGTAGTGACCATGTATAATGTGGCAAATCAAGATGTGAAATTACATATCGCTGCTCCGACATTTACAACAGCTGTTTCAGGCAGTACGGCTGCTGTGGCGGCCGCAGCTACTTCATGGCTGAACTTGGATGCGGCTTCGCTTGCTACTGCTGAAGGTGATTATACCTTAACATTGGCGAGTGCACAACCGGAAGGAACCACTGCAACAGTAGACTTTACATCAGCACTGTCTGATCAGAAAACAACTGTTACTGTAAAATTAGTGACGGCTGGAGTTATTGACGCCCTTGCAGCAAGCAGTTTTGGAAATGGAGGCAATGCGAACAATACATTTGACGAGTCTGCCAAGAAAGTGACCTTGGAGGGTGTAGCAAATAATACGTTCACATTGAAAGTGGTTTCACCGAAAGGAGTAACCCCTGCAATTTCCGGTGGTTCTACCTGGTTGGCTATTGAGGGTGAACCGGTTGTTACCGAACTTTCCACCAAGAAGGTTCAAACGGTACTGACCTGCAAAATATCAGATGCAACAGGTATGGATACCACTGCGAAAACAGATGGCCGGATAACTTTTACCAATAAGCTGAATAGTGCAAATACATTGGAGGTAACGGTAGTAACGTCAGCTCCGGCTGCACCATAAGGCATTTGACGCAGCTATTCTGATAGAATTAATTACGGCTGTGCCGGAACTTGTCTGTAGTGTACAGGGAAAAGGAAGGTACTCCGGCACAGCCGATGTTTTATAAAGGGGGACATACATATGAATAAAAGTGATTTATTATTGAAACTTTCTAAAAAACTGTCTGTTTCACAAAGAGAATGCCAAAGACATCTTGACGCTTTTATCTCTATAGTAGGCGAAGAACTTGTAGATGGCAACGGACTGCTGCTACAGGGATTTGGAACTTTTCAACTGTGGGAACAGGCTTCACGGGCCGGACGAAATCCCCGAACTGGGACTCCTTGCCTTATCCTCCCACGCAATAGTGTCAAATTTAAACCTGGCAAACAATTGCTGAAGCGGATTAATACAAAAGCAGGAGAAGAATAAACTTACTTTAAAGAGAAAACAGAAAAAGACTGTCTGGCATACCGGTGCTCAGGCAGTTTTTTTATTTTACAAAATGTTCTATTTTCGCTTTGTTGTCTGACACTTTTGTGTAATAGACCCTTTTTCTCTGACTGGATATGTGTATGGAAAAGGCTTTTCAGGAGGAAACGGGCTCTTTTTAAGGTTAAAAAAGGAGGCTTTGTATGCTATCCGGCACTTTTTTCCATTTACTTGGAGGGTAATTTCAATTGTTTCCGCGGACAAATCCAACTATCTGCGCAACTAAATCCAACTATCTGCGCGGCAAAACACCTATATTTTGACTTTAAAACATATATGTTTTGAAATCAAAGCATATATGCTTCATTTTTATATGCTATTGAACATGGATGCGGCTCTGGAATGGTCGAAAAATCAAACTCGACGCAAATATTAAATTGATTATTCTATTTCATAGAACACAACAATATGATTAGACGAGGATGCCACGGATGAACGCGGATTAAGAAACATATAACATTCATTAATTCGTGTTTATTCGTGACATTCGCGTCTAATTAACTAATTCATATATCATATCAATTAGTCACCTTTACGTCATTTCAGCCGACAAACCTATAAATCTCAACTCTGCGAGAGTAGCGTATTTGCAATGCCTCTTGAATAATTATCCATATAGGAGGCGGATGTATAGGATGTTTTGTCATTTTGATATTTTGTCATTTTGATAAAAAGAGAGGCTGTGTTTTATTCTTAAATCTCCTTTTTGAAAATAGAAACGGACCTTTTATTTTCTATTCACAATAACTTGTATCTATTGAAAATAAAAGCGTACATTTGTTTTCTGCCTGTCGGTAGGCAACCAACTAAAACAAATTACTATGAGCAAATTTGTAAATCCTTTCTCGGATTGGGGATTTAAGGCTATTTTCGGAAGCGAAGTAAGCAAAGACCTGATCATCAGTTTCCTGAACGGAGTCCTTCACGACGAAGTAATCATCGACATCTCTTTCCGCAATGTAGAAATGCTTGGACTGAAGCATGAGCAGCCCAAAGCCGTTTTCGATATCTTTTGTGAAAATGAAAGGGGCGAGTTTTTTATCGTGGAAATGCAGAAGACGCGGCAAAAGTACTTTTCGGACCGTATCCTGTATTATGCCTCTTTCGCCATCCAGCAACAAACGGCGGTAGCAAAAGAAAGGACGACAGACTGCCTGTCCAGGGAAATGAGGGCACGATGGAATTATAGTTTTAACAAAGTCTATATCGTATGTATCCTGAACTACATCATGGACCCTTCCCATCCCGATAAATACCGCTGGGATGTTGTGCGCATGGACCGGGAGTTAAAGATACCGTTCAGTGAAACGCTGAACGAGGTATATCTTGAAATGCCAAAATTTGTATTACCTTTGTCGATGTGCGACACCATCTATCTCAAATGGTTATACGTATTAAATAATATCGACATTATGGAACGTTTACCCGAAGAATTGAACAACCAGATTTTCAAGAAATTGAAAAGCATCGTGGACATCGAACGTATGTCCGCCAACGAACGGCTGGAATATGAACTGAGCCTCGCTGCCGAACGTGATATGCTGGCTGCACTGGATGCCAAATTTGAAGACGGGGAAATGAAAGGAAAGGAAGAAGGCAGAGTTATGGGTAAAGAAGAAGGCTTAGCCGAAGGTATAGAAAAAACAACGAACCAAATTGCCCGTAAAATGAAACAGGCAGGTAAGCCTATCTCTGAGATTGTAGAATTTACCGGACTAACGATAGAGGATGTTGAACGATTATAATCTTTTTAATTTATTATAATTAATTCCCCCCTTAGGTGTAATGGGGGAGCATATAAAAAATAGTTTTTATAATAAACGCGTATATTTTATGCTTGCCTGTCATCAGGCAATGAACTAAAACAAATAACTATGAGCAAATTTGTAAATCCTTTCTCGGATTGGGGATTTAAGGCTATTTTCGGAAGCGAAGTAAGCAAAGACCTGATCATCAGTTTCCTGAACGGAGTCCTTCACGACGAAGTAATCATCGACATCTCTTTCCGCAATGTAGAAATGCTTGGACTGAAGCATGAGCAGCCCAAAGCCGTTTTCGATATCTTTTGTGAAAATGAAAGGGGCGAGTTTTTTATCGTGGAAATGCAGAAGACGCGGCAAAAGTACTTTTCGGACCGTATCCTGTATTATGCCTCTTTCGCCATCCAGCAACAAACGGCGGTAGCAAAAGAAAGGACGACAGACTGCCTGTCCAGGGAAATGAGGGCACGATGGAATTATAGTTTTAACAAAGTCTATATCGTATGTATCCTGAACTACATCATGGACCCTTCCCATCCCGATAAATACCGCTGGGATGTTGTGCGCATGGACCGGGAGTTAAAGATACCGTTCAGTGAAACGCTGAACGAGGTATATCTTGAAATGCCAAAATTTGTATTACCTTTGTCGATGTGCGACACCATCTATCTCAAATGGTTATACGTATTAAATAATATCGACATTATGGAACGTTTACCCGAAGAATTGAACAACCAGATTTTCAAGAAATTGAAAAGCATCGTGGACATCGAACGTATGTCCGCCAACGAACGGCTGGAATATGAACTGAGCCTCGCTGCCGAACGTGATATGCTGGCTGCACTGGATGCCAAATTTGAAGACGGGGAAATGAAAGGAAAGGAAGAAGGCAGAGTTATGGGTAAAGAAGAAGGCTTAGCCGAAGGTATAGAAAAAACAACGAACCAAATTGCCCGTAAAATGAAACAGGCAGGTAAGCCTATCTCTGAGATTGTAGAATTTACCGGACTTACCATAGAGGAGATTGAACAGTTGTAATCATCCTGATTCTTTATCGGATAATATTTTACCCAGAGGAAGAAAGAATATATAAAAAGGAAGTGTTTTCAGATTTGAGGCACTTCCTTTTTTATATGCTAAAGATTTAAATCTTTTTGTTGATTTTATTGAGGTATCGTAATCCCCATTTGGTTCATCAGGAAGCAGGCATTCATGTTTTGTGCCACTCCTTCACGAAGTTTGTAAGAGAACGTAAGTTTGTCGCCCGTTATATCTGCTTCGAACCGGTAATTTTTGATTTGTTCGGGGAATTCTTGTTCCAGTTCTCCCAGGGCAAGGTCGTGAGTGGCTATGATACCGCAGGTACGGTAAGCAACCAACTGTTTCATTAGTGCCAACGAGCCTTTTTGTTTATCGATGGAGTTGGTTCCTTTTAGAATTTCATCAAGGATAATAAATAATTCTTCTCCTTGCTGCAAACGGTTTATAATCATTTTCAGCCGTTTCAGTTCCGCAAAGAAATAAGATTCATTGCTCATCAATGAGTCTGCTGTTCGCAGGCTGGTTACCATATGAGCCGGATATATGGTAAGGCGTTCCGCACAAACCGGAGTACCTATGCAAGCCAATAGATAATTAACACCCACAGTACGCAGGTAAGTGCTTTTCCCTGCCATATTCGCACCTGTAATAATCAGGAACCAGGGACTTTTATGAATGGCAATGTCATTTTTTACGCAAACATCCCTGCGCAGTAACGGATGACCGAGTGCCGTGCCTTCCATCTTGAAATAAGTGTCGGCTATTTCAGGATAAATATAATCCGGATGGTTGAATGCAAAACCACCTAACGAACAATAGGCGTCGAAACAAGCTAAAGCCTCGAACCATTGGAACAGGTCACTTTTATGTTTTAGTTTCCAGTTTTCTAATTTAATGGCCGTGCGGGTGTCTCTCAAGGTGAAAATATTCAGTATGATACCCATAAAACTGAAACGTTGGTCTAAGGCGCCTATATAGCCGGAAAGCTGTTTGATGGCTTCGGAGGCCGTCTTTTTGTAACCGGTCATTGTACGGCTGATGTCCGAAAGTTCTTCCGATTTAAACAAATCTCCTTCCACGCATTTCATCAGGTTGGCATAAGTGGAGAGAATTTTTTCCATCTTATTGACATTGTTATGTAATTCAGCCGTTTTTTTACCTGTGCTATAGGCAATTAAAAAGGATAAGGCAAAGAATATCCCCAACAGAGCCGGTGCAATGAGGTTTAATCCGGCTGCAATAGCTAAGAGTATCCAAATAGCCGGAATGGTCCAGATTAATATTTTCCAGATACGTTTGTTAAAGAAACCGGATGATGCACTATTCAAAAATGAAAGGATGCGAATATCGTTCTGATTTCCCGGTTGCAGTGTTCCGGTAACATAAAAATGCTGTCTTAATTGTGTGAAACTTTCCAGTTCGCGGACCGCTTCCTGGCGTTTCAATATTTGTTGCTTGTCGGTAAGAGGGTTCTGGAACCAATCGATGAGTTTTTCTTTTCCGATAAAAGTTACAGTCCTGTTCACCGATTGGAATAGCGAACGTTCCCCGAATAAGTCGAGGTCCAGGCTAAATGAATGGTCTGCAGATGTTTTCTCGGGAGCGCCGTCGAATGCACTGAAATCATAATCCAGAGCTTTCAGTTCATTCTGGCAAAGCTTGATAAGCGTTTCCGCATAGTTCTTGCGGAAAGCCAGTTTCGTATGGTAGAACATTAAAGCGATGAATGGTAATGCGAATAGGGCAATTATACCGCTCAGCATATCCCATTCCTCAGCCCTGAAAATATAGAGAGCGGCAATTGCTCCGGCGAATAGAGCCAGGCGTATGCTCCCCATCCAGTGTATCTTTTTTTTCAACCCTTCGGCATGCCGCGAGTAAGCTTCTATCTTTTCCCGATAGTGATTATATACTTTTTCCATGCGTGCAAAGATAGAAAAAATGAACTTAACAGTTTTTTTATGGTTATTAAAAAAGGATGATACCAAAAAAGACCCAATATTGGTTCGGTATGGGCGAATTATCATTTTATATGAACATTTATCTTTGTCGCATTTAATTTCAGGAATACGTTTAATAAATTCTTTATGAAAAGGCTCTGTATATTTCTGTTATTGCTGTTGGTTGTCGGAAACATGACAGCACAGAATCGATTTGAAAAAAAAATAATAGCAAATACTTATAATGCAGATAGTGTAAGGGAGGTCTTGGATAAGATGCCTTATTTTACCTTATTTAAAGATAATTATTTTATCGGGGGGACAACTATCGGGCATAAACCGACGGCTGCAAATTCGGATGTGAAGTTCCAACTCAGTATAGCCCAGCGCTTGACTAAAAGTAAGCTGCCGTTCGATACGTATCTTTTTATCCAATATACGCAAAAAGCTTTTTGGAATGTATTCCAGGAGTCATTGCCGATGAGGGATCTGAACTTTAATCCGGGAATCGGTCTTGGACACCTGATAATCCATCATAACAAATATATCGGAAAAGGTTACCTGATGCTTGAACACGAGTCGAACGGACGTGATAGTACGGAGTCGCGTAGCTGGAATAAAGTTACGCTTGCCGTGGCATTACTTCTGACTGATAACTGGGAGACGCAGTTTAAAGCATGGATTCCGATTGTAGATGGAAAATATAACAGGGATTTATTGAAATATAACGGTATATTTCAGGTTGCAGCTAATTACAGGACGAATAACAAGCGTTTTAACTGCGGTGTTATCCTGACCAAACGCCTTACCTGGTTTAGCTTTAATACACAGATTGAATTGAGCTATAAGTTTAATAATAACGAGAATCAGTATTTATTCCTCCAATATTACAATGGGTATGGCGAGAATTTGCTGAATTATAATGAGCATAAGAGTATGCTAAGGGTCGGATTTGTTATAAAACCGTCCGGGTTCAGTTTTTATTAAATCATAGTTATGGCTTTCTGGACACGCGATTGTGAATCAGAAAAACCATAACTATCCTGATTTTATTTTCCGGCTTTCTTTCTCCGGTCCATTTCAGCTTTGATCATACGGAGCTCGCGTCCTGTCTGACCGGCAACGGAGGTATTTTCTTCGGCACGGCGAAGCAGGTAAGGCAGTACATCGCGTACGGCTGCATAAGGAACATATTTTGTGACGTTGTATCCTTCGTTGGCAAGGTTAAATGAGATGTTGTCACTCATACCTAATAATTGTGCAAAGAATATACGGCTGTCATTCCTTTTGATTCCTTTTTCGTCTATCAATTGAGCCAGTTTATAATTACTTTCTTCGTTGTGGGTCCCCATAAACATTTCGAACTGTTCGAGATGGTCCATAGTGAAACGTACGGCTTCGTCATAGTTCTCGTCTGTCGCTTTTTTATCTTTACAGATAGGGTCCGGGTAGCCTAATGCCGCAGCACGGGCACGTTCGGCTTCCATATAAGCTCCACGAACGAATTTAACACCAGCGATGTATCCTTTTTCCTTGGCATCATCCAGAATGCGGCGAAGGTAAGGCATACGGTCGTGACGGTACATTTGCAATGTGGCGAAAACAATGGCACGCTTTTTATTGAATTTGCGCATCGCTTCGTCGGTCAACTCATCGAGTGCATCCTGAAAACAATAATCTTCGGCATCTACAATCAGGCGGACATCGTTGTCGTAAGCGCGCTGGCAGAAAGCCATGAACCGTTCTTTAAATTCACGGAATGCTTTTACTTCTTCGATGGTTAGTTCTTCCCGTTTTTCGGATGCTTTGGCAAGTAGTTCGTCTGTCGTAATAGTAGAGGGCTTAAATACGGCATAAGCCAGGTTATCATTCCCTTTTGCAAAGTCGATGGAACGCATTGTCTCTTCAAAAGTTGCTTGTATTCCTTCCGGCGTTTGTTCGCCTTCCGCTGAAAAGTCAAGAGTGGAGCGGACATTGAATTTCATCAGATGATTGATGATTTTGTGGCAGTCCTGCAAGGTTTCCCCTCCGACAAATTGTTTGTATAAAGTAGGTTTCACAGCCCATCCCAGTGGAAAATGGATCTTCAGGGCGATGTTACTTGCTACGCCGGCACATTTTACCAGCAACGGATACTTAATTGTGTTGAACAGCAAATAAGCATTTTTCAGCTCAGACTGCGATTTGGCAGAGAAAGCGATTTCAGTGTTATTAAAATCTAACATAGTATTGATTTAATTGAGAATTGGAAATTGAGAGTGGGGAATTAAATAATTTCCCCATTTCCCAATCTTCAATAGGTCTGTTATTTTTCTCCTAAGAACGGATAGCCGTAGCTGGTAGGAGGAACCAAAGCCTCCTTGATGCAACGCGGATTTGTCCAGCGAATCAAATTCAACGGCCCGCCTGCTTTGTCGTTTGTGCCGGATGCACGTGAACCTCCGAACGGTTGTTGAGCTATCACAGCTCCTGTCGGTTTGTCGTTGATATAGAAGTTTCCGGCAGCATAGCGCAATTTATTGAATGCCATATCGATTGCGTAGCGGTCGCGTGCAAAGATAGAACCTGTCAGTCCGTACGGGGAGGTACGGTCGCAAAGTTCCAATGTCTCTTCATATTTGTTATCATCGTAAACATAGATAGTGATAACCGGCCCGAAGATTTCTTCTACCATACTCTTAAACATCGGGTCTGTGGTTTGGATAACAGTCGGTTCAACGAAATATCCTACGGATTTATCTCCGTTGCCTCCGAATATCACTTCAGCATCTGGTGATTGTTTTGCATAATTAATGTAGCCCATGATGTTGTCGAAAGAAGCTTCATCGATTACGGCATTAATGAAATTGGTGAAATCCTGAACGTCGCCCATCTTGATGTCTTTCAGCATGTCGCCAACCATTTCTTTCACGTCTTTCCAGAGGGAAGCCGGGATATAGGCGCGCGAACCGGCAGAACATTTTTGTCCCTGATATTCGAATGCGCCGCGAACGATAGCTGTTGCTATATCGGCAGCAGGGGCAGACGGGTGGGCGAAGATAAAGTTCTTGCCTCCTGTTTCGCCCACAATCTTAGGATATGATTTGTAATTGCCTAAGTTTTCACCCATTTGACGCCATAAAGTATTGAATGTGGAAGTGGAGCCTGTGAAGTGGAAACCGGCAAGGTCTGGGCTTGAGGTAATGACTTTACCGATTACGCTTCCTTGTCCGGGGATAAAGTTCACAACGCCGTCGGGTAGACCTGCTTCCTGGAATACTTTCATCAGCAGGTAATTGGAGTGAATTGCCGTAGTGGATGGTTTCCATACTGCAACATTTCCCATCATAGCCGGAGCCATATTCAGGTTAGAGGCGATAGATGTGAAATTAAAAGGTGTTAGCGAGAACACGAAACCCTCGAGAGCACGATATTCCATACGGTTCAAAATACCTGTATCGGAATAAGGCTGGTCGGCATATACCTGGCTTGCATAGAATGTGCTGAAGCGCAGGAAATCTATCAATTCGCAGGGAGCATCGATTTCCGCCTGATACGGGTTCTTGCTTTGCCCCAACATTACGGATGCATTTAATAAATAGCGGTATTTTGTTGCGAAAAGTTCTGCCACACGAAGCATAACCGAAGCACGTTCCACCCAGGGAAGTTCCGACCAATCCTTGTGTGCTTTCATTGCAGCATCGATAGCCATTTGTACTTCTTTCTCTCCGGCCTTATGATAAGTAGCCAGTACGTGATGGTGGTCGTGGGGCATGACCACTTTGCCAGTGTTGCCCGTACGAACTTCTTTACCTCCGATAATTAAAGGAATATCCCATTCTTCGGAAGAAAGTTGAGCCAGAGTTTTCTTCAGAGCAGATTTCTCACTTGAACCCGGTGCATATGCTTTTACCGGTTCGTTAATAGGTTTAGGAAATCTAAAGATTGCATTGTCCATGGTGTCTTTTGATTTGTGTGTTAAGTCAACGTTTTTTTGTATGCCGTAAACATAGTAATTAAATTTTGAATAAAAGAAACGCAACCGTTAATTTATTTTTAAAGGAATTGCCTCTTAACCCCCAACAATTCAAGGGGTAGGGCTGTTACTGTATATATTAGTTATCATCAAATATAAAATATATGGCAATAAAAAGTGTTTGGATTGAAGAAGACTGTATCGCTTGCGGTACATGTGAAGGAATATGCCCTCAGGTCTTTACCGTAACGGATCGTTCGCATGTGAACGAAGGTGTGGATTTCAACGATTATGAAGAAGAAATCAAAGAGGCGGCAGAAAGTTGTCCGGTCAGTGTGATTAAATACGACTGAGAAATCAGGAATGTTTGAAACCTGTCCTGTTTTTAGCACGGATTACATGGCGTTATGCGGCTTGGATTTATAAGAAATCGCGTTAATCTGTGGAATCTGTGCTTGATTTATGAATAATAGGGGAAGACGTAGAGTGCCTCTTGGAGAAGAATGTGGAGATTTATTTGGGATGTAGTATTTTTTAAGAATTTTATAAGTGGTTAATACTAAGAATGAAATGTCTTGTTAGGCTTTTAAGTTGTGTCTATTTTAGAAAATATCTTGTTTGCCCTATTGCATAATTCAAATAAAGCTGCTACTTTTGCATCGCAATTCAGAGGAATGGCGGTTAAAAAATAATGGTTCGGTAGTTCAGTTGGTTAGAATACATGCCTGTCACGCATGGGGTCGCGGGTTCGAGTCCCGTCCGGACCGCCAAAAAACATTTTGGTGCGTTAGTTCAGTTGGTTAGAATACATGCCTGTCACGCATGGGGTCACGGGTTCGAGTCCCGTACGCACCGCTTTTGAAAGAAGCAAAATAAAGTAAAGCTCTGTAATTTTATAGTTACAGAGCTTTTTTATTTGTTCCCGGCTTCGGGAAATAAGGATTTGAAGCAGTCCTCAAGGGCTTATTCGGGGTGATTCCCTTATTCGTTGGACTTTCTGAGTTGTTTTTGAGGGCTGTAATCCCGTGTACATATCTCCCAGCATAATTTTAACCAAATAACGGCACATGGTAAAGCTTTGAGTGCATAAGGTTGTATTAAAGTCTGCCGGATGGATTTGGGGAATAAGTCGGAAGGTGACATACTGGTTATTATAAAAGCAAAAATCATGAGTGCTACATCCCAGCGAGAACGTTTCCAAGGGGCGGTAACATACCAAATACATACGCCTACTAATGCAATAATATAAGAGCTCGATTCGCTTCCCGTACTGAATAAAACAACAAACAGCATAACAGATGCTAATAAAGTATATTGGAAAGCTTCGAATTTATACTGTTTTGTTCGTAAATAAGGCAACGCAAACAAAACTAATCCACCTAATATGATGCCCCAATCAGAATAAGAAGTAGAATGGCTAATTTTTCTGATTATTCCTAATAATGAGACATTTTGATATAAAGAGAACATATTTTCTTCGTTCTTTTCGAACAGACAAGTGAACCATTCCTGGTATTGTCCGATGATGTATTCCGGACTACTGATAGCCATCGGTGCGATAAAAAGAACGACAGACCATCCAATGAAGGATGATATAAATTTTATCTTATGTTTGGAAAAGAAGAAAAATGCCAGTCCGACTATGCCGTAAAGTTTTACGAATGTTCCTATTAAGATAAATAGAGTAGCCCATATGTCTTTTTCTTTTTTAATACAATAAAATGTAGCTATGATGATAGCAGCAATTACAATATTAAATTGGCTCATGAAAAGAGCTGTCAGTAGTTCATGGGCGCAAAACCAATAAATAAAAATATGCTTTTGCCTTTCGAGGGGTAGGACACGGATAGAATAATAAAGTAGAAGAGACATGACAACTCCCCATAACGTTACGCCCAAAGGTGTCGGGATTACTGCAAAAGGCGCAATTATTAAGCTGAATAACGGTCCATAGTGGTTAACATCCTGATAACAATCAGGATAGCTCTCATATAATGAGAGCTGTTCAATGGTATGCCAGTATACATACTTGAAGATCAGAAAATTATTATGTTTCGATATCTTTAATAAACCTGCAATCAGAGGCAATAAAAGCCATAGCCCGAACAGGGTACGGTAATCACTGAAAAAAGGTTTATGCAGGAATGTATTAATTTTTGCCGTTATTTTCATCCTTTTTAGTAGCTTCTTTTTCATCCAGAATCTCCTCTATATTGTAAAGGGGACGTTCTTTTACTTCAGTATAAATTTTACCAATATATTGTCCGATTACTCCGATAGCCAATAGTAAGATACTGCCAATAAACCATAGGGAGATCATGATTGAGGTCCATCCGGGAACAACAATATGGTCGAAAAAAGAATAAAGGATATAAATAGTCATTATGACACTGGTGCACAAAAAGAATATTCCGGCACCTAAAATCCAATGAATAGGTTCAATAGAGAAAGAGGTAATACCATCGACAGCCAGGTTCAGCATCTTTTTCAGTGTATATTTGGACTGACCGGCTTCGCGTTCGCTTATCATATCATCTACAGTGGTCCAACGATAGCCTACCATCGGTACAATACCTCTCAGGTATAGGTTTCGTTCCTTGTAAAGAGATAATTGCTGTAGGGCACGACGACTCATCAAGCGGAAGTCTGCGTGATTGTAAATCGTTTTAAGCCCCATCGCATGTTGCAATTTATAGAAAATCGTAGCAGAAAGACGCTTGAGTAGCGGGTCTGCCTTTCTTGAAACTTTTACACCATACACAATATCGTATCCGTTTGCGAAGTGGTCTACCATTTTCTCTATGGCATTCAGGTCGTCTTGCAAGTCTGCATCCATTGTGATAACTGCATCACTCATGTCTTTAGCAGTCATCATACCCGCCATGATGGCATTTTGATGTCCTACATTACCTGCGAGGTTTATTCCTTTTACGTATGTATTCGTTTTAAATTGTTCGGAGATAATTTCCCATGTGCGGTCTTTGCTACCATCATTGACGAACATCATGAAACTGTCTGCCGAGATTTTTCCTCGTTTTATCAGATCATTTAATAAATCGGTCAACCTTTCAATAGAACGGGGTAATACTTCTTGCTCATTATAACAAGGCAAAACAATGGCTAATTTCATTTTTCAATTGCATTAGGACGAACAATATCCGTAAATTCAGAATAAGTAATAAACTTACGGTCTTTATCTTTAAAATAACATATCAAATCATTCAGCCGTTTTACCATACCTTCACCGGCCTGGTTGCGTATGATGAAAGGCATCTTTAGTTCAGGATGTTCTCCTAACGGGTAAAATTCCCATGGGTGGAAATAAGTTACAAAATACCCGTCGTGTTTCACTGTACGATTTGCCAGCCAGCGATAAACAGAAGCTGGCAGATTATGATAAGCCAGCCAGAAAAGTGGAAAACGCAGGCAAGGGGTTACCGATGCCGGAATCTGTAAAACATTTTCACGTAAGAAATAGGTGCGTGGTGTTGAAAGATTCATATAACGTCCCGGAATGAATGTAGGGTTCAGGGAAGTATTATATTCATATCCGGCTTTGTAAATTTCTTTTTCTGAAACAGGCATCATTCTTGCCATCCTGTATCCGCGGATTTTCCTTCCGGTCAGTTCTTCCAGCTTATCGCGTGAAGCTTTCAAATCGCTTTCCTTAAAGGTCCAGTGATTATATCCGTGGGAAGCTACTTCATGTCCTTCGTCCATGATTCGTTTCATAATTTCCGGTGCATGTATGGCAAAATTCGCCGTACAGAAGAAAGTGGCACGGACCTGGTTCTTTTTCAGGCAGTCCAGTATTTTTTCGGTTCCATAGATGGAAACCTTCATTTGTTCTTCAAAAGGGAAGTCAACGTTGTGCTCTAAAGGAACATCAAATTCTTCAGTGTCAAAACTTAATAATATCATAACTTCTTTTTATCATATATGGTACAAAGATAAACAATCTATTATAAATAAAATAGGAATGTGAATTAAAATCAAGGTTATCATATTGATAGCGATTGATGTCATATTTGTGACAATAGGTATACTATTTTTTTGTTTCCTTTGTATCCGGAATTCGTTGATATATCCAAAAATAATGAAGAAATTACATAAATATATAGGCCTGTTCCTGATACCGCTTTTTATTTGGATGGGGATTAGTGGCATAATCCTGAATCACCGGAAAGCATTCAGTACGATGGATATTTCCAGAAAATGGTTGCCGGAAGCCTATCGGTATCAAAACTGGAACCGTGGTTTTTTCAAAGGGGGGCTGTCATTATCACCGGATTCTTTTTTGCTTTATGGGAATGAAGGCATTTGGCTTTCCGATGGTAAAGAGAAACTCAGGGAGTATAATGATGGATTGGCTAAAGGTGCGGACCGGCAGAAAATACACCGATTGGTACAGGCTGCATCCGGTCAGGTTTATGCAGCCTCCTCTTATACAGTTTATGTACTTTCAGGGCAGAAGACGCATTCGTTATGGCATCCGGTTTCTTTGCCGGACCATGAAGGATTTATTACGGATATGGAGGTTAAGGGAGATACGCTTGTTGTACTGACTCGCTCGGTTTATATGATGGCGCCTGTTCGGAAGGACGATGTAGGAAAATCTCCTGAATTTCAGGTATACCAGTTGCCTGATGCGTTGGGGCAGGAGAGGCAACGTTCGTTGTTCCGGGTCATTTGGGATTTACATTGCGGTGCCCTTTGGGGCATAACAGGTAGGGTAGTGGTAGATATATTGGCAGTCTTACTTTCTTTTATCAGCATTACCGGGCTGTTGGTTTGGTGGTTCCCTAAACAAATATGCCGGAAGAAGAGGCTCCGGAAAAATACGAATCTTTCTATCTCTCGTTTTAAGTGGAATTTCATATGGCATGACAAGGTAGGTTACTGGTTGCTGATACCTTTATTTATGCTGATTATGACGGGAGCCTTTCTCCGTCCTCCCTTATTGATACTAATAGCCCGAGAGAAGGTGTCTCCACCGCCTCTTACTGTTATGGATGGCGATAACAGTTGGCATGAATTATTACGTTCCTTACGCTATGACAGTGAAAAGCAAGAGTGGTTATTATATACCTCTGAAGGCTTTTTCTCCCTTAAAGAATTAGGAAAGGGAAACAGTGCGGATTTTATACCGAATCCGTTAAGAAATGAACCGCCGGTTAGTGTAATGGGGCTGAATGTTTGGCAACAGCTCGATAAGCAGAAATGGCTGGTAGGTTCTTTTCAGGGGCTTTATGTCTGGGACAGGGAAACCGGACTTTCGATAGATGCTTTAACCGGTCTTCCGCCTGTTCCTTCTCCGATACCTGTCGGGAAGAAGCAAATAAGCGGCTTTTTATTTTTCAATCCGCAGAAAACACTGGTGTTCGATTATAATACAGGAGTTGAGGTCATAGAGCCGGGGCAATCGTTTATCACAATGCCTGAGCATGAAAAATACCGTTCCATGTCCTGGTGGAGTATCGCATTGGAGATGCATACCGGACGAATGTTTACATTCCTGAAAGATACCAGTATCCTTTTCCCTTTCTTTATGGGGCTATTGGGACTACTAGTATTATATAGTGGCTGGAAAATCAGCCGGCGGTCGATATTCAAATCTCTGTTTAACCCTGTAAAAAGAATATAGTATAACTTTTTGAGAATATAATATACCTGCCCTATTTTGACCGGATTTGGTGTCTATATGTTTTTTAACATGTGTACACCTAATTGAGAATATAGTAACCTCCTTTCCTTCTGTCCGCTTATACATTTGTCCATCGAATTTTTCTAATTTAATAAAATCATAATACCAATGGACATCGCAAAAAGATTTGGACAGAATCCCTTGCTTACACCCGGGGATTTGAAAGCGGGAATAGACGGAATGGAAATAACCTGTTTACTGAATCCCGGAGTATTCCGGTTTCAGGGCAAAATATGGTTGTTGTTGCGCGTAGCGGAACGCCCCATTCAGAAGGAAAACGTAATCAGTTTTCCTATATATAATAAGGAAGGAAAGATAGAGGTCGTTTCTTTTTCAAAGAATGACCCGGATTTGGATGCTTCGGACCCCCGCGTTATTTGTTATAAAGGAAAGAACTACCTGACCACCATGTCATATTTGCGACTGGTTTCCAGTGAAGATGGCATTCATTTTAAAGACGAACCTGAATTTCCACCGATTTTCGGTAAGGGAGAACTGGAATCTTTCGGCATAGAAGATTGCCGTGTTGCAACTACCGAAGACGGTTTCTTCCTGACATTTACAAAAGTATCGCCTGTAGCAGTAGGAGTCGGTTTGATTCATACGAACGATTGGAAGGGCTACACCCGTTATGGAATGATATTTCCTCCTCATAATAAGGATTGCGCTTTGTTTGAAGAGAAGATAGGCGGTAAGTATTTCGCTTTTCACCGCCCGAGCAGTCCCGAACTGGGAGGCAATTATATCTGGCTGGCAGAATCGCCCGACAGATTACACTGGGGAAATCATAAATGTGTTGCTACAACCCGTGATGGAATGTGGGATTGCGCCCGTGTAGGAGCCGGAGCCGCCCCTATAAAAACCGAACAAGGCTGGTTGGAAATTTATCATGGAGCCGATTTCAATCACCGCTATTGCCTGGGGGCTTTGCTACTCGATTTGAACGACCCGTCGAAAGTAATAGCACGAAGCCTGGAACCTATCATGGAGCCTGTTGCACCGTATGAGCAGACCGGATTTTTCGGCAATGTTATCTTTACCAATGGACATCTTGTAGATGGAGATACCGTTACCTTGTATTATGGAGCCAGCGATGAAGTAATTTGCAAGGCAGACCTTTCGATTTCCGAAATATTAAATACACTGAAATAAACAGTAACCCTTATTCTGATGAATAAACTGAAAAAAGAATATTTGTTCTTCAAGCAACAGGACCCCAACATGCAAACCCTGTTGTTTACGAACATGCTCTATGCTCTGGTATTGCCCGTTGTCGAGATTTTCGTAGGAGCTTATATCATGAGAAATACAAGCGACCCGGTGATGGTTGCTTTCTACCAGTTGGCTATGTATATAGGTATTGTGACAACTTCGCTGGTAAATGGTTTCCTGCTGAAAAAGTATAGCGTGAAGCTGCTTTATTCCGTGGGTATATTGGTGAGTGGTATATCTATGTTTGCCATGATGGTTATCAAATCGCTCGGGTTTGTAGAGCTTGGCGTTGCCGGGTTCTGTATGGGAGCCGCTTCCGGATTTTTCTGGACAAACCGTTATTTGCTGGCACTTTATAATACCAACGATAATAACCGTAATTATTTCTTCGGACTGGAATCGTTTTTCTTTTCGATAACCTCAATCGGAGTACCTTTGATTATCGGGGCGTTTATCAGTCAGATAGACGGGAAAGAAGTACTTGGCGTGTTGTTTGATGTGAATTTGTCGTACCGTGTGGTTACGATGGTGGTGGTTTTGATAACTATTATCGCTTGCATGGTGTTATGGAAAGGGAAGTTTGCCAATCCCAAAGAGACTTCATTCCTGTATTTCCGTTTTAATATCTTATGGAAAAAGATGTTGTGGCTGGCTGCCCTGAAAGGCATGGTACAGGGATTTTTGGTGACAGCACCTGCCATACTCGTTTTAAAACTGGTAGGAGATGAAGGTGCTCTTGGTTTGATACAGGGAGTAAGCGGGGCATTAACCGCAGTTCTTGTCTATGTACTTGGACGTATAGCCCGTCCGCAAGACCGTTTAAAGATATTTACAGGAGGCCTGTTGATATTTTTTGCGGGAACCTTGTGCAATGGTTTTTTATTTTCTGCTGTCGGAGTCATCCTGTTTGTACTGTGTAAAGTAATCTTTCAACCTTTATTCGATTTAGCCTATTTCCCTATTATGATGAGAACTATCGACACCGTAGCAAAAATAGAGAACCGGAATGAATATGCTTATATCCTGAGCCATGAGTTCGGGCTTTTCCTCGGAAGAGCTTTCGGGTTATTACTGTTCATTTTCCTCGCTTATTGCATCTCTCAGGATTTTGCTCTGAAATATGCCCTGATAATTGTAGGAGGATTGCAATTACTGGCTTATCCGTTAGCAAAGAATATCACAAATCAAACGAATCGAATTGAATATGGAAATAAAAACTAAAAGTGTATTCGTATTAATTGTTGCCTGCTTACTGGTTTCCTGCTCGAAGAAAAAACATGAGTTGGGAGATAGTGTGGGGCAAGTAGCCATCAGCCGGGTGGATTTGATGCCTGATATGCCTAAATCTTACCGGATGCTGGATTGGAAGGAAAAGGCGATAACGTATGATAATTTTATATTCGACTGGAACAATCAGAGTCCGGCAGGTCCGCTTATCTGGTTAGATGACCACCGGAGGAATGTGGACCAGACGACCTTTGGTCTATATACCGCTATAAAAGATATTCGCCAGGGCAAAGAAGCGAACGGGGGAGAGTTTCATGAGAGCCTGAACTCCCTGGCTGCCATTTTGGGAGCCGGATTGGTCGGTATTGATAAAACGAACCAGGACGGATACAATTATGTCAAGATGGTTCAGAATTATTTCAATGCCGATAACGGTTGGAATATCATGATGAATAACACGAATCCGTCTGTTGCCATGCAGGGAGGTGGCTACGGACGCGATTGGTGGTATGACGTACTTCCCAATGCTTTGTACTATGCCGTATGCGATGTGTTTCCCAGAGTAGAAGGAGCCGAGAACATACAGAGAACAATAGCCGAGCAGTTTGTAAAAGCCGATTCCGTGTTGAATGGGAATTACGATTACTCCTATTTCGATTATGCCCATATGAAAGGCTATGTGAACCATATCCCTTTACAGCAGGATGCAGCCGGCGGTCATGCCTATGTACTGTTGTGCGCTTATCATAAATTCGGGGACCCGCGCTATCTGCAACATTGTAAAAGTGCCATAGAAGCTTTGCTCTCCCAAAAGGAAAGCCGCTTTTACGAAGCTCTTTTACCTCTTGGCGCTTATACCGCCGCCTATTTGAATGCAACGGAAGGCACGGATTATGATGTCCATAAACTGCTTGACTGGGTATTCGACGGTTGTACCAGCCCTACGGGAAGGACCGGTTGGGGTATCATTGTCGGTAAATGGGGCGATTATGATGTAAGCGGTTTGCAAGGCAGCATTACGGATGGTGGCGGATACGCTTTCCTGATGAACAGTATTAAACCCGCCTGGCCGTTTATCCCGTTGGTTAAATACCAGCCCCAGTTTGCTAAGGCGATTGGTAAGTGGATGTTGAATAATGCCAGTGCCTGCCGTTTGTTTTATCCCGGCGACATGGATGAAAAACACCAGTGGGCACCGGAATTAAAAGATATTACCTGCAATAACGTATCTTATGAAGGCTTGCGTAAGGCGGACGATTATGGAAAAGCCTCCCTGAAAGGCGTTAGCCCGGTAGCTATAGGAGACGGACCGAAATGGATAGAAGGGAATCCTACCGAAAGTATGTTCAGCGTTTACAGTTCTTCCCCGGTAGGTATTTTAGGAGCTATCGTGAATAAAACCAATATAGAAGGTATCCTGCAACTGGACTGTAACGCAACAGACTTCTATGCAGAAAAGCCTTATCCTGTATATCTGTATTATAACCCCCATAAGACAACCCAATCTGTACTTTATGAAGCCTCCCAGCCATGCGACCTGTTCGATATTGTATCTAAAGAGTACATCGCCCGGAACCTGAAAAAAGAAGGAGTTGTCGTGATGCGGGGCGGCGAGGCTCGTGTAATAGTGGAACTGCCTGTGAAAACAGAGCTTACCCTGAAAGATGGGAAGATTATAGCAAATAAACAATATATCATTTCATATAATTAAATCTAAGAATAAAACTATGGTAAAACATGTATTATCTCTTGTTTTTATCCTTTTGGCGGGTATCCATGTGCAGGCCCAGCAGGTAAAGGATATTTCAGGTACGGTATACGACGGCAGTACCGGTGAGGCATTAATCGGCGTATCCATACTGGAAAAAGGTACGGTCAATGGAACGGTGACGGATATTGACGGAAAATATTCTCTGAAAATCTCTTCCAACCAGGTTGAGTTTTCCTATATCGGTTATGATACACAGACGCTGAGTATTCCTAAAAGCGGGGTGTATGATGTGAAACTGGCCACTTCAGACCTTAAATTGGACGAAATCGTGGTAGTAGGTTACGGTACGCAACGGAAAAGCGACTTAACCGGTTCGCTGGCATCCATCAGCAACAAGGATATTAAAAACTATGCGGTATCGAATGCTTCCGAGTTGCTGACAGGTAAAGCCGCCGGTGTATTTGTGGCGTCAAGTTCCGGTCAGCCGGGTTCGGATGCCGTTATCCGTGTCAGAGGTTTGGGTACGGTAAACGACAATAACCCGCTTTATGTAGTAGACGGTCAGTTTATGGATAATATCAGTAGCCTGAATCCCGGGGATATCGACCGTATTGAAGTATTGAAAGACGCTTCGGCTTGTGCCATCTACGGTTCACGCGGTTCCAACGGGGTTATCCTGATTACAACCAAAGGCGGAGTGAAAGGGGAGACCATCGTTACGCTGGATGCCTATGTCGGCATTAAAAACAGTTATAAGGCGATGAATATGATGAACAGCGAACAATATCATAATTTTATACTGGAGGCATATAAAGAGGATGCCGGTTTCCAGAACTCGATGAAAGAGAAATTCACGAACCAGTATAAAAAAGGATACGATACGAATTGGTGGGATGAAGTAACCCGCACGGCTTTTACCCAGAATTATAATGTGAGCATCCGCAAAGGAACCGATAAATCCCGCTCTTCATTAAGCCTGGGGTATGTAGACGACCAGGGACCGATTATCACAACCGAGTTCTCGAGACTATCCCTGAAGCTGAATCAGGAATATGATATCAACGACTATGTAACCGTCGGTGCAAATGTCAATCTTGCCAAAATCAAACAACGTGATGCCGGAGCCATCCCATCATTCGATTTTATCCAGAAAGCCGACCCGTTTACACCGGTAATCAGTCCGTTGGTAGACCCGTCGTCGCCTAATTACGAGTATAATAAGTATGCACCGACCGAATGGTCGTACGACCCGAACCCGGTGGCAATGCTCCGTCTGGCAAACCGTTCCAATGAAGATTTCAATGTGTTCGGGAATGCCTTTGCACAGGTTAAGCTGCTTAAAAACCTGACCTACCGTGTGCAATACAGCTTTGAAAGATACCAGAACACATTTAAGGACTTCCGTCCGTTCTATACTTCTGCGTTCTCGGATGATAACCTGGCAAATAAAGAAGGCAAATACAGTGTTGAAACGCAGTTGAACAACAATAGCCTGGTTACTTTCAACTATCTGGTGGAACAACGTTTGAACTATAACACAACGTTCGGGAAACACCGTCTGGATGCTATGGTGGCAATGACTTACGAGAAAAATAAGAAGGAAGGCATCAACGCCTTCAAACGTAAAGCATTAGGAAATGAAGAAATCTACCAGATACTGGATGCCCAGACTTTGGGAGATAAAACATCGGGAGGCAAAGAAACCTCTTCCATGCTGTCTTATCTGGGACGTATCAATTATTCGTATGACGACCGGTATCTGGCAACTGTGAACTTCCGTGCCGACGGTTCTTCCCGTTTTGCCAAAGGGAACCGCTGGGGATTTTTCCCTTCCGTATCTTTGGGTTGGAGAATCAGCAGCGAAGAGTTCTTCAGAAACCTGAACATCGAGAATACGCTTTCCAACCTGAAATTGCGTTTAGGCTGGGGGCAGAACGGAAACCAGCGTATCGACCGGGATGCTCCGTATACTTTGATAGGTACCAACAATGAAAAACAATGGTATTTCGGAAATCGCTATTTGCAGGGATATGTGCCTATCTATGTAGGGAACTCCAATCTGAAATGGGAAACCAGCCAGCAAACTAATGTCGGTCTGGATATGTCGTTCTTCAGAAACAGTTTAGATGTAAGCATGGATTTCTATGTAAAGGAAACCAACAATATGCTGCTGAATATGCCTATCCCGTCTTTTGGTGCGCTTCCTAACAGCCCGTTCTTCAATGCCGGCGATTTAAGGAATACTGGTTTTGAGTTGGTGATGAACTACCGCAATCAGATAGGCAAGGATTTCCATTACAATATAGGTTTGAATATGTCTACGTATAAGACAAAGGTCACCAAGCTAAATTCCGAATACCTGAGCGGAAGCCAGAGCCGTACCTATATAGGCGGCCCTATCGGACGTTTCTGGGGATACCAGCAAATTGGCATCTTCCAGAACCAGCAGGAAATCGATGCGTATGTGGATGGCAGTGGAAATAAAATCCAGCCCAATGCCAAACCCGGTGATTTCAAATTTGCCAAGTTAGGCAAGTCGGGTGCTTTGAATGACGACGACGACCGTACCTTTATCGGCGACCCGAACCCGGATTTGATTTACGGCTTCAACCTCGGTTTTAATTACCGGAACTTCGATGTCCGTATGGCATTTCAGGGAACGGTAGGCAATGATATATGGAATGTGGCGAAAGGAACCCTTGCCTCTGCCGGACGCCAGAACGCGCTGGTCGATGCCTATGCGAAAGCATGGACAAAGGATGGAGATACCCATGCTATCTATCCGCGCATCACCAACTCGGATACCAACAATAATATGCGTGCATCTTCCTTCTACGTGGAAGACGGTTCTTATCTGCGTTTGCAGAATATGCAGGTAGGTTATACCATCCCGTCCATGCTTTGCCATAAGACCGGATTTATCTCCAGTTGCCGCCTCTATGTGAGTGCGCAAAACCTGTTTACACTGACTAAATATACAGGTCTGGACCCAGAACTGGGCATTAGCAATCCGCTGGATATGGGTATGGGGACTACGCGTTATCCAACTTCGCGGACCTTTACTTTCGGAGTGAATTTACAGTTTTAATCCCGGACATTATTAAAGAATAATTTATGAAAAGAATAATAGTAGCCATTTGTTTTGCGTTGGCAGGAGCCGGACTATCCGGTTGTTCCCTCGATGAACCGAGTTACGGCAAAACCACAAGTGATAATTATTATCAGAAAGAAAGCGATATAGAGCAGGCATTGACCGGTGCGTATTTGCAGTTGCGCATTACCTGGAATGAATATGCCCTGAACCATTATTTCATTGGCGACTGTTCGACCGACGATGCCCTGAAAGGCGGAGGCGGCGATGGCGACAGGTCGGAAGTGCGGGATTTGTCGGACTTTACGGTCTATACCACCAACGGAGAAGTTGCACGGCGGTGGGAAATACTGTATTGCCTGGTGAACCGTTGCAACGATGTGATTTATTACGGTCCCAAAGCCAATGGAGATAAAGACAAACTGGCACGCTTCGTAAAAGAAGCCAAAGCGCTGAGAGCATTCGGATATTATTGTCTGGTGTCTTCTTTTGGAGAAGTTCCATTGCTGACCGAGCCGAAACAGCCCGTTGAAATATTACAGATACCACGCTCACCGGTAGAAAAGGTATATGAATGTATCATCGCAGATTTGAAAGATGCCTCATCCCTTCCTTCAAAAGGAGGTTATGGTGCGGAAGATGCTTATCGTGTGACAAGAGGCTTTGCCAAGACAATGCTTGCCAAGACCTATATGTTTAAACAAGACTTTGCCGCCGCGGAAACCGTTTTGCATGATATGGTAGATGTGGACAAAGATTATGCTCTGCTGGATGATTACGGTAAGAACTGGCGTCAGGAATTTGAAAACAGTTCCGAGTCCGTATTCGAATTACCGAATAAAGTCTACGACAAGACCATCGCAACCGGAACGAATGTGCCTCATTACTTTACCAGCCGCCGCGTGACCGGCTATCAGGGATATGGTTTCCATGTGCCGACAAAAGATTTGTATGACGCTTTTGACTCCGACGACCCTCGTATTACCTACGTATTTACCCAGACGGGCGACCGCTACAAGGGAGATACCGCCGACCAGGATAACTCGGAATCCCTATCCGGATACCATGATTATAAGATGACGGTTCCGGCTGTGGAAAAACAGGGAATGGATGTTTGGATGATTAGCTACAACATCCGTATGATACGCTACTCGGATGTCCTGCTCATGTATGCGGAAGTGTTGAACGAAAACGGCAAAGCCGCCCAGGCTCTTCCTTATCTGAATGAAATACGGAAACGGGCGCGGCAGACAAATCCGCTCGACCCGAGAAGGGATAAGCAAAAATACGTGCCTGTCGTAACGAATAATACGCTGCCTGATATTCAGGAAACCAATACGGACAAGCTAAGAGACATTATTCGTCATGAGCGCCGTTGCGAGTTGGCAATGGAAGGATGGAGACGGGACGACCTGATACGGCAGAAACGTTTTGGCACGGTGATGCGCAACTATGCCCAGAAATACAACACGACCAAAGGGGCTAATTTTAATGACAACAGAGACTATCTGCTGCCTGTACCTCAGGGAGAAAGAGACAAGAGCAATGATATCCTGACACAAAATCCGGGATACTGATAACTCCGGTTTTTCCATAAGTTTTGTTGCGGTATCTGCAACAGCTCTGTTGCGACACCTGCAATAGCGTTGTTGCGGGTACCGCAACAGTAGTAATGCGATACCTGCAACAGTACTGGAGCCATACCCACTCCAGTACTGGAGTCGAGGTACCTCCACCATTAGTAGTGCACCTCTGCCAGCACTGGCACCGTACCCCTGCTAAAGCTCGCCGTATTCTATCGGGGAAGATAAAGAATATCTTAATTAATCTTTGTAAGCTGTAAAGGCAGAATTTTATAGATATAAAATCTTATATTTGATGCTATTCAAAATGACAGAAGGAATATTTTTATGAAAAGGAACCTCTTACTATACTCCATTCTTGTGTGCCTGTTTTTATGTGTGATTCCTGAAAGGTCGGTGGCATCCCATGTGGTGAAATTTATCTCTAACATAGATGGATTGACAAACAATTCGGTAAACTGTATTTTTGAAGATACAGGGCATACCGTTTGGATTGGAACCTGGGATGGCTTGAATGCCTACGACGGACGGGATATACGCACATTCCGGTATAGCAAAAGCGACCCGAATACAATCAGCAATAATATCATCCGGCAGATAATAGAGCTGGGAGACGATTTATGGATTGCGACAGATGATGGCGTAAACCGGCTGGATAAGAACAATGACAAAATAACCCGGTATTATTTGCGGAAAGAAAACAAGATACCCAATCAGGAGAAGTCTTTTATCTTAGGGAAAACGGCAGACGAAAAACTGTTTTGCCTGGTGAAAGGAGTGGGGCTTTTCTTCTATAATTCCAAAACAGAGGACTTTCAGCCGGTGACAATGGATTTTCTGGAACAGGTGAAGGATTTTTGCATAGACCATTCCAATCATATGTTTTTCCTGCTGGAAAACGGGCAAGTGAAATATTTAACGGGTAGGAGTCCGGAAGATGGCGTGTATTTATCTGATTTGAGGACCGTATTGCCGGATACACCGATAGACCGGATGTTCTTCTCTGATAACAGGTTTGTGCTGGCAAAGGGCGGGAATTTGTTTTTGCTGAATCCCGATTTCACCATTGAACAGCATATACGGCTGGATTCCCATAAGACCGTCTCGCAGGTGGTATGGGCAGGCAAGGATGTATATGCCGGATTCATAGAAGGCGGTTGTATTCGCTATAATACGGAAAACGATACCTATACTTCTCTGAATGAATTTCCGGCACATTTATCTGTTTTCACGCTCTACCCCGGAAGCCAGGATATTCTCTGGATAGGAACGGACGGTCATGGAGTAGCCCGATATTACCGGTATGAAACCTTCTTCCGGACTGCTTTCTCTAATTATCCGGTCAGATGTTTTGCCGAAGATATATCCTGCAATATCCTGGTTGGAACAAAAGGAGGGGGAATTAAACGGCTGGATACTGAAAATAACCGGTTGACCGACTTTTTGAGTAAAGGGAACGGCTTGAATTCAAATTCGGTGTATGCATTGCGTGCGAATAAAGCCGGGGATTTGTTTATCGGTACCGAAGAGAAAGATATTTACATATTGATGGCTTCTACCGGTAAAACGGAAAGGTTGGTTATCCCGGATAAATATCCGTCTTTCAAAGCGGTGTATGGTATGTGTTTCACAAACAATGATTCTCTACTGTGGGTAGGCACATCCGGCTACGGGCTTATTCGGATGGATATAAAAAAGGAGGGCAACCGCTATGAGGTGAAGGGATTCCGGCAATATACCTCTTTGGATACGAGCAATCCGCTGAACAATGATATTGTTTATGTCGTGGTACCAGGAGCGGATGGACATTCTGTCTGGTTTGGTACGCGTGGGGGAGGATTGAACAAAATAGACCTCAGGGATAACCGGATAAAATCGCTGGAGGATATGGATAGCAATATCCAGCTGACAAATAATGATGTGTTGTGCCTGCTGCAGGATAATGAAGATTTCTGGATAGGAACGAGCTATGGGCTGAATTGGTTGAAGAGACAGGATAATACCTTCCGGCTGTTCCCGTATGCCGATGATAAGTTGAAGAATAAAACGGTTCACGGCATACTGAAAGAGAATGAAGAACGGGTCTGGTTCAGTACCAATCAGGGATTGTCTTGTTTGGATGTGGAGAGCAACCAGATAAAGAATTATTCACTGAATGACGGGTTACAGAATGACGAATTTTCGGATGGCGCTTTTTTCAAGGATGAGCAAGGGGTATTATATTTTGGAGGGGTAGGCGGTGTCAGTTATTTTGACCCGCAGCATATCCGTCTGAGGCAGTTCGAACCACTTCTTGTGCTGGGGGATTTGAAAGTATATGATAAAAAGCAGAATGTAAACGAACGTATCCGGAACGGAATATTGAAATTAGGATACCAGGAGCGGTTCGTTACTTTCTCTTTTGTGGCAAAAGATTTTATAAATAATGAGAACTGCGAATATGCCTACCGGTTGGGGAACCGTTTGGAAGAATGGATTTATCTGGGGAATAACCCGGAAATTGTATTTGCACAGCTTCCTCCCGGTACGTATCTTTTAGAGGTAAAATGCACGAATGGCGACCGGGTCTGGAATGATACGGTTTATAGCCTGGTAGTGAAGGTGGCTTATCCCTGGTGGCTGGGCATGCCGGCGCTGATTGTTTATGGAATCCTGCTTATCCTGCTTATTTTGCTTATCCGGTCTGTGGTAAAGAACCGGATACGGCTTAGCCGGCAGATATTGATAGACCGGATGGAAAAGCAGCATGAACGTGGGCTGTATGAATCCAAATTGAATTTCTTTACTGATGTGGCTCACGAGTTTTTTACACCGTTGACCCTTATTTATACGCCGGTTCAATATTTGATAGAGAAGCAAGGACTCGATGCCGGTTCCCGCAAATATCTGGGAATAATAAAGAACAATGCGGAACGTATGCAGAAACTTATTACCGAATTGATGGAGTTCCGTAAAGCAGGCTCAGGCAGTATGAAGTTGCATCCGGAAGAAATAGAAGTGAAGCCTTTTATAGAAGCGGCAGCCAATAACTATGTGGATATTTTAAAAGAGAACAAGATTGATTTCAATCTGAATATCCGCAACGCCGGTATGCTTTATTCAGACCGTGATGCGTTGGAAAAGATACTCTTTAATCTGCTGTCCAATGCTTTTAAATATACGCCCCGTAATGGCTATATACAGGTGGATGTACAACAGGAAGATTTGCCGGACGGCGCGTTGTGCCTGGCTGTCAGAAATTCGGGAAAAGGGTTGACCGTTCAGCAAATGGCGGAAATATTTGATGAATATAAAATATTTGAAACGGCCAAACAGGCCTATACGGTAAGTAATGGCATCGGCTTGTCTCTGACAAAGAAATTAGTGGAATTGCTGGGTGGTGAAATTTCAGTGGATAGCGAATTAGGCAAGTATGTCGAATTTTCGGTGATAATACCCTGTTTGTCTGTCCGGAAGGAAGAGACGCTTACCTGTGAGCGAATGTCTGAAAAAGAGGATAGGGAAACAGATGAGTTGAAATCCTATAAAGATACGGTTGTACTCATTGTGGAAGATGATGAAAGTATTCGTCATCTGCTGGAAGATGTTCTGTCCTGTTATACGATTCAGGTGGCTACAGATGGGATAGAGGCTCTTAGGGAAATAGAACATAGTCATCCGGACATTATCATCTGCGATATTGTGATGCCGAATATGGATGGGTTGGAACTGATAGATAAACTGAAGTCGGATGTGAAAACCAGTTACATACCGATTGTCTGTATTTCTGCAAAAACTTCGGTGGAGGACCAGATTGATGTCTATAACCATGGGGCGGATGCTTATATAGCCAAGCCGTTTCATCCGAAACAGGTGACCTCTACGGTAGAGAATTTGCTTTCGCGGCAAATATCCCTGAAAGATTATTTTAACTCCAGTCTTTCGTCCGTAAAGATAAAAGACGGGCGTGTACTTCATCCGGAAGATGAGGAACTGATACGGTTGGTGACGGACTTTATTCAGGATAATATGGATAACGCTGATTTAAGCCCGGCTTCTATCGCGGAATTTGCAGGGATGAGTAAATCTACGCTCTATCGCAGATTCAGCGAAATAATGGACCGGACACCCAGCGAATTTGTCCGTAGTGTCCGGTTGGAGCATGCCGCGAAATTATTGAGGACCACAAAGTGGACTGTGTCTGAGATTATGTATAAATCAGGCTTTTCGAATAAATCCTATTTCAACAGGGAGTTTCTGAAGTTATATGGCGTTTCCCCGAAAGATTATAGAAACCGATAGGGTAAATCCTTATTGGACGGCTACTTGCGCCTTTGAATCGAAGACCAGGTCTACTTCATTGTTTTCCTGCTTCAGTTCAAACCGGTAGAAAGTGCCGGAGGGTCTTTCTATCAGGGTAATGTCTTCTATTGTATATTGATTGTATGCAGAGCTTGCCAATGCTTCCATAATGGCTACAGGTACGTCATCGCTTTTGATATTCCAGTGCGTGGATACCCATTGGTTGCCGGTATCGAACCGGATTTCTTTGTGGATGTTTTTTTCCTGAATATCCACTTCCGTACCGTTTTGCTCTTTCTCTATTTTCAGTACGGTTGCTACCGGATATTTTTTGGAAAGGAAATCCCGGACAGGTGTAGGGAGTGTTTCGAGCTGCGTCGATTGTTTTTGCTTGTTGCCGCTGTTGCATGCCGAGAATGAAATAAGGCTGCATAAGCAGAAAAACAAGACGGATAGTTTAGTTTTCATAAGACGTTATTATAAATGTTATTGTATAAATTATTCAATGATACTTAAGAACAATCGCATCCTCCGGTTTGTTGAAATAGTGAACAAATTAATAAAACACAAATAATTATGGCTGGAATAATGAAATCATTATGGGACGAAAGTTCCGATCTGGAAGACGAAACACTGTCCACACGCTCCGTATTGTCGGATGATTACACATCTAATGACATCGAGAAAGAAAAAGATATTATATCCGAAGAAGAAGAAAATGAGGATATAATTGATGATTCTTTGAAGATTTCGAAAGAAGGGAAGTAAGATATTCTCCTGATTACTTTTTTGTTGGGTTTATTTTATTATTAGATGCATTCTTTAAGAAGAGGGCCCGGAAATTATTTTCATACCTTATATACATATTGAAAATAAATCCCTACTTTTGTGCTCTAAAACATTAAAATAAACCCAACAAAGATGGCTGTAACGAAACGTATTAAACGTGCATTGGTATCTGTATACCATAAAGATGGATTAGATGAAATTTTGAGAAAGCTCCACGGTGAAGGTGTTAGTTTTGTGTCAACGGGTGGTACTCAGAAGTTTATAGAGGAATTGGGTATTCCTTGTGATGCAGTAGAAGATTTGACAGGTTATCCCTCAATCCTGGGAGGACGCGTGAAAACGCTTCATCCGAAAGTTTTTGGTGGCATTCTGGCACGCCGTGAAAATGAAGGCGACCTTGCCCAGCTTGCCGAATATGAAATTCCTGAAATTGATTTGGTGATTGTCGATTTGTATCCGTTTGAAGAAACAGTTGCTTCAGGTGCGGAAGCACAGGCAATTATCGAGAAAATAGATATAGGCGGTATCTCTCTTATCCGTGCCGCTGCAAAGAACTTTAAAGATGTGGTAATTGTGGCTTCCAAAGCTCAGTATCAACCGTTGATGCAGTTATTGGAAGAAAAAGGTGCTGAAACCTCGATAGATGATCGCAGATGGTTTGCAAAAGAAGCATTTGCTGTATCTTCCGGTTATGACAGTGCTATATTCAATTATTTTGACAATCGTGAAGGTTCTTATTTCCGTGCAGGTGTAGATACTCCGATGCATTTGCGTTATGGTGAAAATCCTCATCAGGCAGCTAAGTTTTACGGTAAGTTTACCGATATGTTCGATCAGTTGCATGGTAAGGAAATTTCTTATAACAACTTGCTCGATATCGATGCCGCTGTGAATCTGATTAGTGAATTCGATGAATTGACTTTTGCAATCCTGAAACATAACAATGCTTGTGGCATCGCTTCACGTGCTAATGTGGTAGATGCCTGGAAAGATGCTTTGGCTGGTGATCCTGTTTCTGCATTCGGCGGTATCCTGATTACTAATACAACAATCAATAAGGAAGTTGCCGAAGAAATTAACAAGATTTTCTTTGAAGTAATCATAGCTCCGGCTTATGATGCTGATGCATTGGAAGTATTGAAACAGAAAAAGAACCGTATTATCCTGGTTCGTAAAGACTGCAAGACTTGTCCGATCCAGTTCCGTTCATTGTTGAACGGTGTGCTGATGCAGGAAAAAGATCTTAGTATTCAAACTGCAACGGATTTGGAACCGATGACAGAAAAGCAACCGGCTCCCCAGGAAGTGGAAGACCTGTTGTTTGCAAACAAGATTGTAAAACACAGCAAGTCCAACGCTATTACACTGGTAAAGAACAAACAGCTTTGTGCAAGTGGTATCGGACAGACTTCACGTGTAGATGCATTAAAACAAGCGATAGAAAAGGCAAAATCATTTAATTTTGATTTGAACGGCGCCGTTATGGCTTCAGATGCATTCTTCCCATTTGGCGACTGTGTGGAAATTGCAGATAATGCAGGTATTACCGCTGTAATTCAGCCGGGAGGTTCTATTAATGACAAGCTGTCTGTTGAGTATTGCAACGAGCATGGCTTGTCTATGGTTAAAACGGGTATCCGTCACTTTAAACATTAATTGTATTCGATACGTCGATATGCCTGGATACCATTGAGGTACTTTATTGGGATATTGGCGTATTGATGAATAGACACTTTATTAAAATGGGATTATTTTCTTTTACACAAGAATTGGCAATGGACCTGGGTACAGCCAATACCATTATCACATGTAATGATAAGATGGTGGTGGATGAACCTTCCGTTATCGCATTGGATGCTCGCTCCGAGAAGGTGCTGGCTGTTGGACGGCAGGCTCGCGAAATGTACGAAAAGACCAATCCGAATATACGTACGATACGTCCGCTTCGTGAAGGTGTTATTGCCGATTTCTATGCGGCAGAACAGATGATGCGCGGACTGATAAAGATGGCGAGTACGCATAAACGTTGGTTTGCTCCATCTCTCCGTATGGTTATCGGTATTCCGTCTGGTAGTACGGAAGTTGAAATCCGTGCCGTACGTGATTCAGCCGAACATGCCGGTGGACGTGAGATATACATGGTTTTTGAGCCAATGGCTGCTGCTATCGGTGTAGGTATGGACGTACTGGCTCCGGAAGGTAATATGATTGTGGATATAGGTGGGGGTACAACGGAAATCGCCGTTATCTCTTTGGGGGGAATTGTTTCCAACAAGTCCATCAAAATGGCAGGAGATGATTTGACGAACGATATTGTAGAGTATATGCGTCGTCAGCATAATATCCGAATCAGTGAGCGTATGGCCGAGCGTATTAAAATTAATGTGGGTTCCGCATTAAGTATCCTGGACGATGCACCGGATGATTTTGAAGTTTGCGGACCAAACCAGATGACTGCTCTTCCGATGAAGGTTCCTGTATCTTATCAGGAAATTGCTCATTGTCTGGATAAGTCGATTTCTAAAATTGAAGCTGCTGTTTTAAGTGCATTGGAACAGACACCTCCTGAATTGTATGCCGATATTGTAAAGAACGGCGTTTATCTGGCAGGTGGCGGAGCTTTGTTACGTGGTATCGACAAGCGTCTGAAAGATAAAATGGGGATAGAATTTCATGTTGCCGAAGACCCGTTGCACGCTGTAGCAAGAGGTACGGGGATTGCATTGAAGAATATAGATAAGTTTAATTTCCTTATACGATAATTGTAATTGGGGATTGATAGTTGAGACAGGAGGAGTATGTCCTTTGTTTTTCAATTCTCAATTCTCAATTTTTTAATTGAATTATGCGGAAGCTCTTAGATTTCCTGGTCAGAAAGAGACATTGGTTCCTGTTTTTTTTGCTGGAGGTGATTTCGTTGGTATTAGTCTACAGGAATAATGCTTACCAGCGAAATGTCATGTTTAGTTCGGCGAATGTTGTAACAGGGTATATATCATCTGCGGCCGGTTATGTGAAATCTTATCTTCATCTTCGGGATATAAATAAAGAACTGCTTGAACGTAACGGCCAGTTGGAAATGGAACTTCTCGGGTTGCAAGACCAATTGGAGATGATGAGGGCGGATACTGTGAACTTTACCGGGTTTGCACCTGATTCTACCGAAGTTTTTCCGTATAGTTTTATTCTGGCTGATGTGGTAAATAACAGTGTTACGCATTTAGCTAATTATATTACTGTAAATAAAGGGCGCAAAGACGGTGTCGAGCCGGATATGGGAGTCGTGTCGGAGCGTGGTGTGATTGGTATAGTTTCTACAGTTTCCGATCATTATGCAGTGGTACTTTCTTTGTTGAATCCTAAATTTCGTTTGAGTTGTAAGGTATTAGGCAGTAGTTATTTCGGCTCTTTAAACTGGGACGGACGGAATCCCCGGTATGCCAATCTGGAAGAATTACCGAGACATGTGGAATTTAAAAAAGGGGACACGATAGTGACAAGTGGCTATTCTGCCGTTTTTCCGGCAGGTATTGTAGTGGGTAATGTTGCTGATTTCCAAAAACAGCATGATGATAATTTTTATACGTTGAAAGTTGAACTGGCAGCGGATTTTCATGCATTGAATAATGTCCGTATTATAAAGAATTATCATCAGACGGAGCAGTTAAAAACAGAGCAGGAGGCAAGAAGAAATGATTAACAATATATTAAGAGGAGCTTTCTATTTTGTGGTGTTAGTGGCAGTACAAGTGCTGTTCCTGAATAATATTTATTTTCTTCGTATAGCAACTCCGTTTCTGTATCTCTATTTTATATTGAAGCTTCCTGTTGGTACTTCACAAAGTAATGTGGTATTTTTTTCGTTTTTGATAGGACTGGTAATAGATATATTTTCCAACACTCCGGGTATGCATGCTGCTGCTTGTACATTGGCTGGTTTTATCCGGGAGCCTCTTATTCATTTTTATATGGGAAAAGACTTGCCGGAAGGTATTTTCCCTTCCTACAAGACTTTTGGTTATGGTGGTTTTTTCAGGTATGTGCTTTCATTCGTGGTTATTCATCACGCGGCATTATTCCTGGTAGAATCGCTTACTTTATTTGACCCGTTGTTTCTGGCGATTCGTATTATTGCCAGTGTATTGACAACGACTTTGCTGATATGTATAGTTGAATCATTCAATGTGAACACTGTAAAGAGTGGAGATTAATTCGAAGTATACCCTTGAGAACAGGCGCTATGTGATTGGTGGTGCTGTTATTTTACTCATTCTTATCTTTATTGTCCGTTTGTTTTTCCTGCAGATTGTAGACAACGACTATAAAGCATGGGCTGATAGTAATGCGTTCCTGAAAAAGACATTATATCCTTCCCGTGGTATGATATATGACCGCAACGGCAAACTGCTGGTGTATAATCAGCCAACTTATGATATCATGCTTATCATGCGCGAGATACAGCCGTTTGATACGCTGGATTTCTGCAATATTGTAGGCATAACACGCGACCAGTTCGTTAAACGTATAGCTGATATAAAGAACCGCCGGTTGAATCCCGGTTATTCTTCTTATGTTCCTCAAGTTTTTATGAATCACCTTTCAGCGCAGGAATATGGAGTGTTGCAGGAAAAACTTTATAAATTCCCTGGCTTTTATATTCAGAACCGTACAAACCGTGAGTACGGATATCATAATGCAGCCCATTTGCTGGGTAATATTGGCGAGGTGAACCGCAGAGATATTGAAAGAGACGCTTACTATGTGCAGGGTGATAATTCCGGACGTGCCGGTGTTGAGTTGTCTTATGAAAAAGTCTTGCGTGGAACGAAAGGCGTAGAGATATTGCTGCGTGATGCACATGGACGAATCAAAGGGCGTTATGAAGAAGGAAAGCATGACATAGCTCCTGTCTCCGGAAAGAATCTGACCTTATCGATTGATGTGGAGTTACAGGCTTTAGGAGAGAAGTTGATGCAGAATAAATTAGGCAGTATTGTTATGATTGAACCGGAAACAGGTGAAGTACTTTGCCTGGTTTCTTCTCCGACATATGACCCGAGTTTATTAGTAGGACGCCAACGAGGCAAAAATCATAAGATATTGGAAAAAGATCCGCGAACTCCGTTGATTGACCGTTCTTTGACTGGATTTTATCCTCCCGGTTCCACCTTCAAGCCTACACAGGCATTGATATTTTTGCAGGAAGGTGTAATAACCCCACAAACAGCCTATACATGTGCCCATGGTTATACTTTCCGGGGCGGAAAGCCTGCATGTCACGGGCATTATTCTCCTTTGGAACTGGACTTTGCTATAGCCACTTCCTGTAACTCTTATTTTTGCTGGGGATTACATGATATGTTAGATAGCCGGCGCCGTTATCCTACCGTGCAGCAAGCTTTTGATATATGGAAAAATCATTTGGTATCCATGGGGTACGGATATAAGCTGGGGATAGACTTACCTGGTGAGAAACGGGGGTTTATTCCTAACAGCCAGTATTATGACAAGGCATATCGCGGGCGGTGGAATTCCAGTACAATTATATCGGTGGCTATTGGGCAGGGGGAAATATCTGCTACCCCGTTGCAAATCTGTAATCTGGCAGCAACGATAGCTAACCGGGGATATTTTATCACTCCACATGTAGTGAAAGAAGTGCAGGATACCCCTTTGGATTCACTTTATAAGGAAAAACGTTATCCTACAGTAGATTCAAAATATTATGATATTGTAGCGCATGGGATGCGGAGTGCGGTGCTTGGAGGAACTTGCCGGAAAGCCGCGATTCCAGGTATAGAAGTTTGTGGTAAAACCGGTACGGCTGAAAACCCGCATGGAAAAGATCATTCGGCGTTTATTGGTTTTGCTCCTTACGATAAGCCAAAGGTTGCCATTTGTGTATATGTCCAAAATGGAGGATTCGGTGCAACGTTCGGGGTACCTATCGGTCGTTTGATGATGCAAAAATACCTGAATGTGGAATTTACAGAGGCGGATAAAGCATTGGAAGAGGAACTTTCGAATACAGTGATAGAACAAAGCATATTAAATTTACATAGTCGTGAGTTATAAAAGAAAAACTGAAATATGGAAAACTGTGGATTGGTTAACCATTATGCTGTATGTCATATTGGTAATAGCCGGATGGTTCAGTATTTGCGGCGCTAGTTACGAATACGACAGTGTAAGTTTTTTTGATGTTTCAGGACGTCCCGGATCCCAGTTAATGTGGATGGGGTTGTCTGTCTTTTTGATTTTTGTGATTTTAATGCTTGAGAGCGACTTTTTTGATGTTTTTGCCAACCTTATTTATATCGCGGTTATTTTGTTGTTGATTGCTACTATTTTCCTGGCTCCGGATATAAAGGGATCACGCTCTTGGTTAGTTTTGGGACCTGTTCGCCTTCAACCGGCAGAATTTGCAAAGTTTGCCACAGCATTGGTTGTGGCGAAGTTGATGAATTCGTATGGCTTTAAACTTACTGTGCCTAAAAATTTCATGCTTACTCTGTTGCTGATATTTTTGCCGATGGTCTGTATTTTATTGCAGAAGGAGACGGGGTCTGCATTGGTCTATCTGGCTTTTTTCCTGATGTTGTATAGGGAAGGGATGTCAGGTTATATTCTTTTATCCGGAGTTTGTGCAGTAGTATTCTTTGTGACGAGCATGAAATTTTCAGAGGTCGTAGTCGGGGTTACTGCAATGGGGGAACTAATAGTTTCTTCTTTGATTCTGTTTATTATTATGGTATTGATACAAATAGAGAAGAAGGATTTTCGTGCGATATTATATATATTGACAGGGACGGTCCTTGCTTTTTTAGGTGGGACTATAGCCTCCTTTTTTATGCCTGTTGATTTTTCCTGGATAACCATCGGGCTTGTACTTTTGGCTTCATTATACTTGATTTATTTGTCTATCCATAATTGGGTATGGCATTATGTGATAATTGCTGTATTTGCTTTGGGATCTCTGGGCTTTATGTTTTCTGTGGATTATGTATTCAATAATATTCTGGAACCGCATCAACAGATCCGTATAAAAGTGTCATTAGGACTGGAAGATGATCCGAGTGGCGCTGGTTATAATGTGAATCAATCTAAGATAGCAATTGGTTCTGGCGGTTTTACCGGAAAAGGCTTTATGAATGGAACCCAGACTAAATTAAAATATGTACCGGAGCAAGACACTGACTTTATATTTTGTACAGTGGGTGAGGAGCAAGGGTTTGTTGGTTCTTCTGCTGTTCTTATTTTATTTGCAATCCTGATACTTCGTTTGATTTATCTGTCGGAGAGGCAAACTTCGACGTTCAACCGTGTATATGGGTACAGTGTTGCCTCTATTTTCTTTTTCCATTTGGCTATTAATATCGGGATGGTGATAGGGCTTACTCCGGTAATAGGTATTCCGTTGCCATTTTTCAGTTATGGCGGTTCCTCGCTTTGGGGATTTACGATCCTGTTGTTTATTTTTCTCCGGTTGGATGCTTCACGTCGTGAGCGTTAGCTTTTTCTACTCTGAATCCGATTTCCTGTATTCCTTTTATAGTCTTTTCGCGCATAGCCTGCCGAAAGCTGAAGGTGTATTGACCCGGATAAGGGAACAGGTAGTTTGTGCGTATAGGGAAACCTGATTGGAATAAAGAAATACCATGTCCTCGCCATTTACCTGCTTCATTGGCAAGAATGCATTCTATCGTGTCGCGTTTTAAAGGTCCGATGGGTAATTCCTCGTTACAGAATAACCATAGGTTTTTATAAGGGTATAGATTGTTATTGCGTATTTGCAACGTCAAGTTGTAGGGAGTTGAGGTATCCTCAACCCGGAAGGTAAAATAATAAACCTTATCATCCTCCCACGAAGTTTTGTCTATGATCTGATATTGATCATACAGGGCTTTGTTTTCGCAGGAGGATAATAAGATTGCAATAGATATGACAAGAAATCTCTTAAGCATTAGGCGTTATTATCCGGTTTAGCTTGCTGTTGAGGCTTGTCATTGTTCGATGGTTTATCGCTGTTTGCTTTGTTAGGGCGTTGCTGTTTGTTGCGATTACGATTCCCCTCGTTTCCATTTCTATTCCCATTTGCGTTTCCACTGCTATTCCGGTTATTGTTCCGGTTTCCACCGTTTTTGTTCCCCTCTTTAGCAGGATTGTTTTCGTTGTAGGGCTTTTCTCCCGGACGATTGTTCGGATTTTGTGGCTTACCTCCGTTGTTGTTATTGTTTGGGTTTTTCTCTTTAGCAACGCCGGCTATATTGCTATTACCGTTATTTTCGTTGTTATTCCCATTCCCGTTACCACCTTTTTTCTTCTTCTTTTTCTTTACATTATCAAAGCGTGTAACACTTTCCTGACCCAAAATATCCTGAGAATCACGTTTGGGAGCCTGAGGTTTTGTGTCGGCTTCCAGTGAGACCGGTTTCATTCCTTTTTTATTCATGTTGATAACATCGAATGCGCGGTCTGCCGGAATTGTTATCAGGTTAGCCGCGAATGATTTATCCGTAGAATAAGTGATTTCACGTTTGAAAATATCAGTTTTGAAATGGTAATATGTATTATCTTTTGTTTCCAAAGGAACTTCGCGTGACGGCAAACGTTTCTGTGCTTCAACATAAGCGTCCACTTCATAATTGATGCAGCATTTTAATTTTGCACATTGGCCTGCAAGTTTTTGAGGATTCATTGAAATATCCTGATAGCGTGCTGCTCCGGTTGCCACAGAAACAAAATTAGTCATCCAGCTTGAACAACATAATTCGCGTCCACAAGGACCAATACCTCCAATGCGTCCGGCTTCCTGGCGGGCTCCGATTTGTTTCATTTCAATGCGTACACGGAAAGCTTCTGCCAGTACTTTAATAAGCTGACGGAAGTCAACACGTTCGTCGGCAATATAATAGAAGATAGCTTTATTACCGTCTCCCTGGTATTCCACATCTCCAATTTTCATATTCAATCCTAAATCGGCTGCGATTTGGCGGGAACGGATCATGGTAGCGTGTTCCTTTGACTTAGCTTCCTCGTACTTTTCAATATCGGTCGGTTTTGCTTTGCGGTAAATCTTTTTGGGCTCATAGCCTTCTCCGGTACGGACATTGTTTTTTTTCATTTGTAAAAGAACAAGTTTCCCGGTGAGGGTTACAGTCCCTATATCATGTCCCGGACTTGCTTCGACAGCTACCATATCGCCTTTTTCGAGAGGAATTTTAGAACTGTTTAAAAAATATCCTTTACGGGTATTTTTGAATTGAACTTCTACATAATCAGTAGCATTGGCTGCATCCGGAACGTCGCAAAGCCAGTCGTAAGTGTTCAGTTTTGTATTTTGTATTTTGCTGCATCCTTTTTTCCCCATGCAGCAACTACCTGTATTTAATTTGAAATCCATTGTCAGATAATAATATATGTGTGTACAATTACGCAAAAATAGTCAAAATATTTGGTTTACAGCACAAGATGGACGATTATAATAAATGCTGTAACCCTGATGGTATCTGGCAGTGGAAGGTAAGAATAGTGAAATAAAAAAGGTCAAACAAGATATTTTCCTGTTTGACCTTTTTTAAAAATATAGAAGTTCCTTATTTAATCAGATTATGATTTTTGAATACTTTGTGAATCGCTTCCAAAGCATAATCAAGTTGTTCTTTGGTATGTGTAGCCATTAAAGAGAAGCGGATTAACGTATCTTCCGGTGCTACAGCAGGTGAAACAACCGGGTTGACGAAGATACCTGCTTCAAACAATTCCTTAACAATAAGGAAAGTCAAGTCATTGTCGCGGATAAACAACGGGATAATCGGAGTTGATGTATGGCCGATTTCACAACCCATATTGCGGAAACCATCCAAAGCGTAGTGTGTCAGATCCCATAAATGTTCGATACGTTCAGGTTCCTGCAACATTATATCGAGTGCTGCACTGGCAGCAGCTGTTGCCGACGGAGTGTTGCTGGCACTGAAGATATATGAACGTGAGTTATGACGAAGATAATTGATCGTATCTTTATCTGAAGCGATAAAACCACCTATGGAAGCAAGCGATTTACTGAATGTACCCATAATCAGGTCTACATCATCTGTAACACCAAAATGGTTACAAGTACCGCGTCCGTGGTCTCCCAATACTCCCAAGCCGTGAGCTTCGTCTACCATAATGCTTGCGTTATATTTCTTTGCTAAAGCAACAATTTCAGGAAGTTTGGCAACGTCACCTTCCATACTGAATACACCATCGATAACGATTAGTTTCACCTTGTCCGGTTCACATTTCTGGAGTTGTTTTTCCAGAGAATCCATATCGTTGTGTTTGTACTTTAATTTGGTAGAGAAGGATAAGCGGTGACCTTCAATGATGGATGCATGGTCCAATTCATCCCAAAGGATATAATCTTCGCGTCCGGTCAAACAGGAAACTACACCTAAATTTACCTGGAAACCTGTGGAATATACAATAGCATCATCTTTTCCTACGAATTCTGCCAATCGTTTTTCCAACTGAATGTGCAAATCCAAAGTCCCGTTAAGAAAACGCGAACCGGCACAACCTGTACCATATTTTTTTATGGCTGCGATAGCTGCCTCCTTGACTTTCGGGTGGTTTGTCAATCCGAGATAGGCATTGGAACCAAACATCAGGACTTTTTTACCACTAATCATTACTTCTGTATCCTGATCGCTTTCAATCATTCTGAAGTAAGGATAAATTCCAGCAGCCATTGCGCGCTGAGGTGCATCGTACTTTGATAATTTCTCTTGTAACAGTTTCATATTATAATAAAGAGAATGATTTTTCTCGCTATATGTTATTCTTAAAAAGAACTCAGGATTTTAGGCCCGCATATTATCTATGTTTCGGCAAATCCAGCCGCAAAAGTAGTAAAAAAATAACTTATAGTAGCCTAAATGCTTTAAAAGTTTTACAAAAGCATTATTTTTGTCTTTTCAAAGTAAGCTAAAAAAGGATGGATAATCATAAAATCAATGTACGTGCAATAATTAACCCTATTTCTGGTGTTGGCTCAAAAAGGAAAATACCTAAGATGATAGAGAATGCTTTTCGTGATTGCGGTTGTAATCTGGATATTTCTTTTACCGAATATCCTGGTCACGCAAGCGAATTAACCAGGTTGGCTGTCGAGCAAGGTGCAAATTGCATTATCGCGGTAGGAGGGGATGGGACTGTGAATGAGATAGCTCGTGCTATGATACATTCGAATGCCGTGCTGGGTATTATACCGAAAGGCTCCGGCAATGGTCTCGCACGGGAGTTGCATATCCCGATAGATGCACGTCGTGCATTGGATTTAATTGTCAAGGGACATAAAACGACTATCGATTGCTGTAAAGCAAACGGACGTATATTCTTTTGTACATGCGGCGTAGGTTTTGATGCGGCTGTGAGCCAAAAGTTCGCAGGAGAAAAACGCCGTGGCTCTCTTACCTATATAAAAAATACGGTGGAAGAATATCTGAGCTATAAACCTGAACCTTATGAACTGTTGGTAGATAACCAAACAATCAAAGAAAAAGCTTTTTTGGTAGCTTGTGGAAATGCATCCCAATATGGTAATAATGCATTTATTGCTCCTCATGCAAATATACAGGATGGTAAAATGGATATAACCATATTGTCTCCTTTTACTCCTTTGGATATAGCTCCATTAGCGATTCAGTTATTCACCAAGCAAATAGACCGTAATAGTAAAATAAAGACTTTTAAGGGACAATCCGTTACGATAATCCGCCAAAAGCCGGGTGTAATGCATCTGGATGGTGAGCCTGTTATGGCCGATAGTAAGATTGAAATCTCTATCATCCCTAAATCATTGAATGTTTTTACCCCGGAAACCGTATCCTTCACTGAAGAAGTTCACAACCTGTTTGGAGAAGTATCCCGTTTCTTTGATAAAAATCTCCCTTACATCTTCAGATAAAAATCTTTTGTCAGAGATATATAGTCTTTGGTGTATTGGTGACGGGCTTCTTCTATAACTAACTTTTCTGTGGTCAAAGAGTTGGGCGATTCCGAAAGTTCAACAAGGAAACGTTTGGGAGAAGCCCCGGGTACAGGTATGATATCCGTCCTTTTGTTTATATATAAGTTGTTCTCTTTTGCTATGGTGGATAAATAATCCAATTGTTCAAAAGGTAAAATTAACGCGATTCGTCCGGAAGATGACAGTAACATTCGGGAGCTTTTGACAAGGTCCGGGATTGAGAGTGTATCCGTATGCCGCGCTGTATTCCTGTTTATATTCGGACATTTAAGGGAATTGACAAAATAGGGAGGATTGGATACAATCAGATCATATCTGCTTGTACATGTAGCGGAATAATTTGTGAAATCCATATGAATAGTACGAATACGTCCGGCAAAAGGGGAAGCCGCAACATTATCCATCGCTTGTAAGCAAGCTTCCTTATTTATATCTATCGCATCGATAAGTGCATTGCTCCTTTGTGCAAGCATTAAGGCTATAAGTCCTGTTCCGGTTCCTATGTCCAATATGTTTTTACATGCTTCCGTATTTGCCCAGGCGCCCAATAGAACACCGTCCGTGCCTACTTTCATCGCACATTTATCGTGGTAGATGGTGAATTGTTTAAATTGAAAATATGAATTAGCCATGCTTTTTTATAATGTCGGCTGCAAATGTAGTCAGATATGAGTTAAAAACATTAACTTTGGCACGATTATTGAATAGACACAATATAATGTATAATAGTTTAGAAGAATGGCAGTATTAAACAGGCTTGACAGATTTGGGAGTAATATATGAAGAAAGATAAGATAACAATGTTCGCTGAAGAGGTGTACAATGACTTGGAAGATAATATAGGTATTGTAATGCCTATTTTAACGGATTGTGATGTAGATGAGGATTTTACGGAAGGAGTAGATAAAGTGGGAGAAGAACTGCCTATATTACCGCTTCGTAATATGGTATTATTTCCGGGTGTAGCTATGCCTGTTATGGTTGGGCGCTCTAAATCCATGCGCCTGATAAAGGAGGCTTCCCATAAGAAAAAATTAATAGGTGTTGTTTGTCAACGGGATATGGAAACAGATGATCCTGAATTTAAGGATTTGTATCCGGTTGGAGTAGTCGCAGAAATTGTGCGTCTTCTGGAAATGCCGAATGGTACGACAACTGCTATTCTTCAGGGTAAAAAACGCTTTGAATTGAAAGAGTTGACCTCTGTGGAACCCTTCCTGGTCGGTAAGATTTCTATGTTGGAAGATAAAATGCCTGCCAAAAACGATAAAGAGTTTGAGGCTTTGACTTCTACTATCAAAGACTTGACAATCAAAATGATTTCGGCAAATGCGGAACCTCCTCGCGATTTGATATTTTCAATAAAGAACAATAAGAATATTATTTATCTGATCAATTTTGCGTGCAGTAATATACCTACCGGGGCAGCAGAGAAACAGGACTTATTGTTGATAGGAGACTTGAAAGACCGTGCTTACCGGTTATTGTTTATTCTGAATCGTGAATATCAGCTCATCGAATTAAAAGCTGCTATTCAGATGAAGACGCATGAAGATATCAATCAGCAACAGAAAGAGTATTTCCTTCAACAGCAGATAAAAACAATTCAGGAAGAATTGGGAGGGAATATCAATGAATTAGAGATTAGAGAGTTGCGTGAAAAGGCAGCCAAAAAGAAATGGTCTTCAAATGTTGCTGAGATTTTCGAAAAGGAAGTACGCAAGTTGGAGCGTTTGCATCCACAATCTCCAGACTTTTCAATCCAGACCCAATATGTACAGAATATTGTAAATCTGCCTTGGAACGAGTACAGCAAAGATAACTTCAATCTGGCGCATGCCCAAAAAGTATTGGACCGTGACCATTTCGGATTAGAGAAGGTAAAAGAACGTATCATAGAACATCTTGCCGTTTTGAAATTGAAGGGGGATATGAAATCTCCGATTATTTGCCTGTATGGTCCTCCGGGAGTTGGTAAGACATCACTGGGTAAATCTATTGCAGAGTCTCTGAATCGTAAATATGTCCGGGTTTCATTAGGCGGTTTGCATGATGAAGCGGAAATACGTGGACATCGCCGTACTTATATTGGTGCAATGTCCGGGCGTATTATCCAGAACTTACAAAAAGCAGGAACATCTAACCCTGTGTTTGTACTTGATGAAATAGATAAGATCACAAACGATTTTAAAGGAGACCCGGCTTCTGCTTTGTTGGAAGTACTTGATCCGGAACAAAATAATGCATTCCATGATAACTATCTGGATATAGATTATGATTTGAGCAAAGTGTTGTTTATCGCTACGGCAAATAACCTGAATACAATATCCCAACCTTTACTGGATCGTATGGAACTGATAGAGGTTAGTGGCTATATCATGGAAGAAAAGGTAGAGATTGCTGCCCGGCATTTAGTTCCGAAGCAACAGGAAGCACATGGTATACCGAAGGGAAAAGTAAAGTTCCAGAAAAAAACTTTGCAGGCAATTGTAGAATCGTATACCCGTGAAAGCGGAGTCCGCGAACTGGATAAGAAGATTGCTAAAGTCATGCGTAAATTGGCTCGTAAAATAGCAGCGGATGAACCGGTTCCTGCTCAAATTCGTCCTGAAGACTTACATGAGTATTTAGGTGCGGTAGAATATACCAAAGATAAATATCAGGGAAATGAATATGCCGGAGTTGTTACCGGGTTGGCATGGACTGCCGTAGGTGGGGAAATCCTTTTTGTAGAAACCAGTTTGAGCAAAGGAAAAGGCTCCAAGCTGACATTAACCGGTAACTTAGGGGATGTCATGAAAGAATCTGCCATGTTGGCACTTGAATATATTCATGCACATGCATCTCAATTTAAAATTCCGGAAGAGTTATTCGAGAGCTGGAATGTGCATATTCATGTACCGGAGGGGGCAATACCTAAAGATGGCCCGAGTGCCGGTATAACAATGGTCACTTCATTAGTGTCTGCATTTACCCAGCGTAAGGTAAAAAGTAATCTGGCTATGACAGGGGAAATTACCTTGCGTGGAAAAGTATTGCCGGTAGGAGGAATCAAGGAGAAGATTCTTGCGGCTAAACGTGCAGGCATCAAAGAATTGATTCTCTGTAAAGAAAACCAGAAAGATATTGATGAAATTAAACCGGAGTATCTGAAAGGCTTGAACTTTCACTATGTTGAGGATATTCGCCAGGTGGTTGATTTGGCTTTGTTGAGGGAGAAAGTAGCAAATCCTTTGTTTTAAGTAAGTTATTGCATTGGGAATATATATAAGAAAGACTGTCTGTGTTCAGGCGGTCTTTTTTTTGTGTATTTTAAATGTAAGCGTTTTACGTTATATGCTAACACTTTGATGGGGTAAAGGCTTTTGTGCTGACGTTGAATCTATGAATGAAAGGCTTTTTAGGCTAAATAGGAGTCTTTTTTACGTTAAAAAGGGGGTATTTCTCTACTATCCGGAACCTATTTTCTACTATTTTTCGCATATTTCCAGTTATCTCTGCAACTAATTCCAACTATTTGTGCACTTAAATACAACTATCCGCGCGGATAAAACATGTATGTTTTGACTTTAAAGCATATATGTTTTGAAATCGAACCATGTATGCTTTACTTTTAGGTGCTATCGGGCAGAAGCTCAATCCTGGAATGTTAAGAAAACCGAGCCTTACGCAGATACCAAATAGATTGTTATTTCTCTCCAAAAACGATCATATGATTAGGTGCGGATGATACGGAAAACGTGGATTAAGAAACAAGTAACATGTATTAATCTATGTTTTCAATATGATCTGTGCCTGATAAAAAAATATCCGCCTCTTTATCTAATTGTTAGCATTATCTCACCTGTGTCAACAAATTGATAAAGCTTAACTCCGGGAGAGTCGCGTATTTATATCGCTTCTCGAATAGTCATCCATACAAGATGCTCAAGAATAGGGTATTTTGTCATTTTGATATTTTGACAAAAGTAAGTAGATAATATGATCCACGTATCCTCTATAGCCGGTTTTGGTATGATTTTGTACTAAAACAAAAAAGCTACCAATCAAATTGGTAGCTTTTTATGCGGAAGCTGGGGGATTCGAACCCCCGGTACGGTTACCCGTACGACAGTTTAGCAAACTGTTGGTTTCAGCCACTCACCCAAACTTCCTTGAGTTTTGCGCTTCTTCCCTAGAATTGCGCTGCAAAGATATGCTTATATTTCTGAATAAACAAAGCTTTTTAAGGATATTTTTTGATAAAAAACCACTTTGTAACGCAGTTCCTTGGCAATCAATGTATTTCTGCTTTGAATATATTTATGGGGATTTCTTAAAAGTATCCGGATAATAGAAGTCCTTTAAAATTAAGTATGAGTAGACTATATATCTATGGGAAAAAGATATTAATTTTGCTCCTCATTCTGACATTCAGTATATTATTAACAGATATGAGTGAAAAGAAGTTGCCTAAGCGCACGATTATCATAGGATTACTTTCTGTTTGCCTGTTTTTGTTGGCAGGAACAGCGTTTTGGGGATACCGTTTTGTTCTCGCCCCAAATTTTGAATTATCAAAGACCGTATATGTATTCGTAGACCGGGAGAAAGACTTTTCCGATTTATGCCGCCAGTTGCAGGATTCGGCAGGTTGTATGCGTCCGGGTAGTTTTAAGTTGTTGGCAGGAATGCTGGAATATCCGGAGAATATGCGGACCGGACGGTATGCCGTACATCCCGGAATGAATAACCTCAAATTATTGAATGACCTGCGTCGTGGTCATCAAGCAGCAACAAAGCTGACCTTTAATAACATCCGTTTTAAAAAAGATCTTGCAGAACGGTTAAGTGAGCAGTTAATGGTAAAAGAGGATGAAATACTGGCGTTATTGAATGATTCCGCCTATTGCGCCTCTTTAGGATTTACCACAGAAACGATTAATGCCCTTTTTATACCCAACACCTACGAAGTTTATTGGAATATCCCGGCGGATAAACTTATGCAGCGTATGAAACGGGAGTATAATGCTTTCTGGACGCCGGCCCGTCTTGATAAAGCTAAAGCAATCGGACTTACCCCCGTGGAAGTGGCTACCCTTGCCTCTATAGTGGAAGAAGAAACTGCAGCGCCGGATGAATATCCCATAGTTGCCGGTTTGTATCTCAACCGCCTGCACCGGGGAATACCTTTGCAGGCCGATCCCACAGTGAAATTTGCCATAGGCGATTTTTCGCTGCAACGGATTTTGTTTGAACATCTTGAAATCGATTCACCTTACAATACATATAAGTATGCAGGTCTTCCTCCGGGACCGCTCCGCATTCCTACAATCAAAGGATTGGATGCCGTATTAAATTATATGCAGCACAATTATCTTTATATGTGTGCCAAGGAAGATTTTTCAGGCAGGCACAATTTTGCGGCAACACTGGCAGAACATAATCGCAATGCCAATCGTTACCGGGCGGAACTGAACCGGAGAGGAATCAGGTAGAACCAACCGGATGAAGAATATCCGTTTAGCTTTTGTTTTAGGCTAAAAAAAGTATCTTTGTCAATTGAATAACAGAATTGTATCAATTCAACAAAAAAATATTTCATGGAAAAACATCTATTTTTAGGGGATGAGGCAATAGCACAAGCTGCTATTGATGCCGGATTGTCCGGTGTTTATGCTTATCCCGGAACTCCGTCGACTGAAATTACCGAGTATATCCAAGGCTCGGCAATCGCACAGGAAAGAGGTATCCACAGCCGTTGGAGCACAAATGAAAAAACTGCGATGGAGACTGCTTTGGGTATGAGTTATGCCGGAAAACGTGCACTTTGCTGCATGAAGCATGTGGGTCTGAATGTGGCAGCCGATTGCTTTATGAATGCTGCTATGAGTGGAGTGAACGGGGGAATGATTATTATTTCGGCCGATGACCCTTCCATGCACTCTTCCCAGAACGAACAGGACAACCGTGTATACGGCAATTTCGCTATGATTCCGATGCTTGAACCTTCCAGTCAGCAGGAAGCGTATGATATGGTATATGACGGTTTTGATTTATCGGAAAAGTTAGGTTATCCTGTCCTTGTCCGTATCACTACCCGTATGGCACATTCCCGTGCCGGTGTGTTACGTCGTGAAATGAAACCGATGAACCGGATGCATACACCGGAAGACGGTCGTCAACGTTTTATCCTTCTGCCGGCATTGGCACGTAAACGTTTTAAAACGTTATTGGCTGCTCAGGAAAGTTTTGTTGCAGAATCCGAATCATCTAAATATAACCAGTATTTCGATGCTCCGAATAAGGAACTGGGTATCATAACAACCGGTATCGCTTTCAACTACCTGTCTGAGAATTATCCGGACGGTTTTGAGAATCCTGTTTTAAAAATCAGCCAGTATCCGCTGCCTAAAAAGCAAATAGAGAAATTGGTGAGCGAATGCAAGGAAATACTGGTTCTGGAAGAAGGCTATCCGGTAGTGGAAGAACAACTGAAAGGTTTCCTGGGATTGACTATCCCTGTACATGGACGTTTGGACGGAACCTTGCAGCGTGATGGCGAACTTACTCCGGATGCAGTGGGCAAAGCATTAGGTAAGGACATTACCAGTTATTATGCGCAGCCTGAAGTGGTAGAACAGCGTCCGCCCGCATTGTGCCAGGGTTGCGGACACCGTGATATGTATGAAGCATTGAATGAAGTGCTGGCGGAATATAAAGGCGCCAAAGTTTTTGGTGATATAGGCTGCTATACACTGGGAGCTTTGCCTCCGTTCCGTGCAATCGACACATGTATCGATATGGGTGCTTCCATTACAATGGCAAAAGGCGCTTCGGATGCCGGAGTTTACCCTGCTGTATCTGTAATCGGGGACTCTACGTTTACTCATTCGGGCATGACCGGCTTATTGGATTGCGTAAATGAAAATACCAATATCACGATTGTTATTTCCGATAATGAAACAACGGCTATGACCGGTGGCCAGGATTCGGCAGGTACCGGACGCCTGGAATCTATCTGTGCTGGCATTGGAGTGGACCCTGCGCATATCCGCGTGATGATTCCCCTGAAGAAAAACTACGAGGAAATGAAGTCTATTATTCGTGAAGAAATCGAATATAAAGGGGTCTCCGTATTGATTCCGCGCCGCGAGTGTATACAGACATTAACAAGAAAGAAAAAAGCAAGCAAGAAATGAAAACAGATATTATACTATCAGGAGTAGGGGGACAAGGTATCCTGTCTATTGCTGCCGTTATCGGCGAAGCTGCATTGAAGGAAGGTCTGCATATGAAACAGGCGGAAGTACACGGTATGAGCCAGCGTGGGGGAGACGTACAGTCCAACCTCCGTCTGTCCGACCAGCCGATTGCATCCGACTTGATTCCGAAAGGACAGGCCGACCTGATTATTTCACTGGAACCGATGGAAAGTCTCCGCTATCTGCCGTTCCTTAAAAAAGAGGGTTGGCTGGTGACCAATTCACAGCCTTTTATCAATATTCCGAACTATCCGGAGATAGAGAAGGTAAATGCCGAATTGGATAAATTACCTCATAAAGTAGTACTGGATGTGGAAACGATTGCAAAGAACGTCGGTTCTCCCCGTACTGCCAATATCGTGATGCTGGGTGCTGCCGCTCCTTTTATCGGCATTGAATATGATAAGATAGCCGATGGTATCCGCCATATCTTCGGACGCAAAGGCGAGGAAGTGGTGGAAATGAACCTCAAGGCTTTAAAAGCCGGTTTTGATGTCGCTCAAACAATGCGATAATATAGTGGCAGGGACGGATAAAAAGCCTGTCCCTGCTTTTCCGTCAAACAAAACACATAAATAGAATGAAAAAGTCTCTCTTACTCTGCTTATTAACTCTACTTGCCTTTGTTTGTAAAGCGCAGGATGATGGCGACATTGTAAAGGTGGGCGATAAAATGCCGGCTTTCACAATTGTTTCGGACAACGGACAGCAACTTTCTTCCGCTTCTTTAAAGGGAAAAGTGGTCCTGGTGAACTTCTTTGCTACCTGGTGTCCTCCTTGCCAGAAAGAGCTGGCGGAAGTCCAGAAAACACTTTGGCCCAAGTATAAAGACAATAAACACTTTGCCCTGCTGGTAATCGGACGTGAACATACTGATGCCGACCTTTCCAAATACAACGAAAAGAAAGGATTTACATTTCCTTTATATCCGGATAAAAACCGTTCCATCTACGGCGCATTTGCGAAGAATCTGATTCCGCGCAGCTATCTGGTTGATAAAAGCGGGAAAGTAATCTATACATCCAAAGGATATAACGACGAAGATTTTGCCTCTTTGATGAAAGCAATAGAGACCGCATTAAAATAAATAACCATGGAATGTAAAAGCGTACATATCGTCTATTTTTCTCCGACACATACTTCTGCAAAAATAGCTTATGCCATTGCCGAGGGCATGCATTTTAAATCCTTGTTGGAATCAGACATCACTTATAATACTCCAAAGGGAACAGTGGATATCTATGATGATGAACTGACGATTGTTGCTGTTCCCGTATATGGAGGGCGTGTTGCCGAGACTGCTATGGAGCGGCTTCGTGCTTTCAGGGGACATAAATCTCCTATTGTGCCGGTTGTCCTTTATGGAAACCGGGACTATGAGGATGCACTTCTTGAATTGTCCGATACATTAACCGCTCAAGGCTTTGTTGTAGTATCCGGTGGTGCTTTTATCGGCGAACATTCATACAGCCGCGAAGAGATGCCGATAGCGGCAGGCCGTCCGGACGAGGATGATTTGCAGATAGCCATGCGTTTCGGGCGCGACATATTGCTGAAGATGGATAAAATCTCTTCATTGAAAGAAGTAAAGAAATTAGCGGTTAAAGGGAATTTCCCCTATAAGGTGAAAGGCCCTTCCACCCCTCAGGCTCCGGTGGTAAATGAAGAAATCTGCAACCAGTGCGAATATTGTGAAGGGGTATGTCCTGTTTCTGCCATCGTCTTTACCGACGGGGTGGCTTTTACAGACCCTGCTTCCTGCATCAAATGTTGCGCTTGCGTGAAAGAATGTCCATTAGGTGCCCGCTCTTTCGATACGCCTTATACGGCTATGCTTTTCCAGAATTTCAGTGCCCGCCGCGAACCGGAGTTGTTTATTTGAGTCTTCTTTAAAAAATAAGTTTATAGCCGATTCCACGGATATTTATAATCTGTACCGTGGGATCGGCTTTTAATTTTTTGCGCAGCTTCGTAATAAATACATCCATGCTTCTGGCATTGAAAAAGCTGTCGTCTCCCCAGAGTTCAAGCAATACGGGCTTACGTTGCAGTACATCGTTGGCATGTTCACATAATAAGCGGAGTATTTCGGCTTCCCGGTGGGAAAGCGTTTCACTCTGGTCGCCGATTTGTAAGGTTTGATGAGGATAATTGAACGTATATTGTCCGATAGAGAATAGGTCTTGTTTTGTGTCTTCCACCGACACCGGACGGTTCAATAAAGCCTGGATACGGACAATCAGCTCTTCCATATCAAAAGGCTTTTTCAGGTAGTCGTTTCCTCCGATACGAAAACCGGTAACCAAATCTTCAACCGACGAACGGGCTGTCAGGAAAAGTATAGGGGTCTGCCGGTCCATCTGCCTTATCATCCGGGCAAGTGTAAAGCCGTCTGTTTGTGGCATCATAACATCCAGAACCAGAATATCCGGCTGTTGTTTACGGTAAAGTTCGAGTGCTTCGTTTCCGTTTGCCGCCAGTGTAATGGAAAACTCTTTCCGGCTTTCCAGGCTGTCTTTTATAATCTTAGCCAGTGCGATTTCATCTTCTGCCAATAATACGTGTATCATTTCTTTTCCGGTATTAAGATGGTGAATGTACTTCCTTGTCTCTCTTTACTTTGTACGGTGATGCAGCCGTTATGTTTTTCTATGATGTCCTTGACATAGCTGAGGCCGAGACCAAAACCTTTTACATCATGAATGTTCCCTTTGGGGATACGGTAGAAGCGTTCGAATATACGGCTCTGCTGGGAGGCCGGGATTCCTGTTCCGTTATCGGTTACGCTTATCCGGGTTTGTCCGTTTACGTGCCGGGCTGATATCTGTATGTCTACGGTAGCTCCTGAGTATTTGATTGCATTATCTATCAAATTGCTGATTACATTCGTAAAGTGCAGTTTGTCCGCGTATATAAGTAGTTCGTCGGAAATATCAATACTGAAAGAAACGGGTTTCCAGGCCTTTAGTTTGAACTGCCGGAGCAGGTTGTCGAGTACGGGTTGCAGCGGAAACTGTTCCTTTTGCAGTCTGAAGTTTTTTCGTTCGTCCACAGCCATGCTTAGAATTTTTTCCACCAGTCCGGACAGATGTTTTAACTGTTGCCGGCAAAGTGTAAAATACTCGTCCCGTGTTTCCTTTTGTTCTACGAGCTTAAACGTTTGTAAAGCATCGATTGCCGAATAGGTGATGGTAATCGGGGTTTTTAACTCGTGGGTCATATTATTGACGAAGTCGTTTTTGATTTGTGCAATTGTTTTTTGTTTGAAAATAGTCCGTATCAGGAAAAGGTAACAGGCAGTAGTTATTATCAGAAGAAACAAGGAGGCAACCATCAGGCTACCCATCTGTTTAAAAATAGCTTTATCCGGTGATATGATAAATCCCTGGATGCCGATACTGTCGTCTGTGCTTACCCCGAATTTTTGTGTGGACATCAGGTCGGTCGGGTTGTAATTATCGGGTAAAGTCGTATCCAATAAGGTATCGGGCCCTTGCGTGAAGTCAATAAAGTGCTTGCTCGTGATATTCTCCTGTTCCAGATGTCTATTCCATAAACTGTCTACCTGATTCAGGTCGACAGGCGATAGGCCGTTGACCGCTTGCCATATCCCTTTAAATGCAGTACGCATCAATGGTATGTCTTCCGGATTATGAAGTTTATAGATAACGCTATCGTTTTTTGCCTGTTGCTGTAGCCGCGTACGGGTATAAGGACTTAATCTCGGTTTCTGGATGGTAGAGGTACTGTCTACTGTGAATTGAAATTCAATTTCTCCGTGAAATGCCTCCGGAGTCGAATCATTCTTCAGTTTCTCCAGGCGAAGGGTGAGTTCTTCGCCGATAGCCACCTGAAAAGTTTCGTTTATAGTTCTTTGCAATTGTTGCTTGTCTATCCGGAAGCTATTCCATAACCAGTATCCCTGAAAGAAAAATATCCCCAGTACGGATAAGGATACAAATATCAATATGAGGCGCATTTGCAATTTCATACTGCAAATATAGATGGATTACCCTGTACTGGTTTCTGTGGTAACACTAAATAACAGAAGATGACAGAAGGCGGAGAATCTACCTTTATTTGAGGAGTCGGTGTCAACCGGGCGATTGAGATGGATTCAACTACCCGGTTGACGTGACTTCAACCGGGTGATTGACACTGTTTCAATCGGGCGATTGACATGGTTTCAATTTTTTTGATATGTTTTTTTCCCTTAATCTGCATAAAAAGAGAAATCCGGTCGATTATTTACAGTCTGAAAACTTTATCTTTGTGAATATCTTGAGATTGTAAAACCACTAATACCAATGTATAGTATGAAAACGCACCTTTTCTTGTTGTTATTTTTCTGTTGCAGCCTGTCTCTGTCCTCGCAGATACGTTTGGAGGGATATAAACAGGCGGACATCAATCCTGATTTACTTGCCGGGCGCTGGAGCGCACGGTGGATATCCGTACCGGACGAACCGGCTAATACGTATGGGGTCTACCATATGCGTAAAACATTTGAACTGTCTGAAATCCCGTCTCGTTTTATTGTCCATGTTACGGCGGACAACCGCTACAAACTGTACCTGAACGGTAAATTTGTGTCGTTGGGACCCTCCCGCGGCGATATTTACAACTGGAATTATGAAACGGTAGATTTGGCGCCTTATCTGCAAAAAGGAAAGAATGTGCTTGCTGCTGTGGTTTGGAATTATGTGGAACAGAAGCCGGTGGCACAGATAAGTTATAACCAGACCGGATTTTTATTGCAGGGAAATACCGGTGCAGAAGCAATCGTGAATACCGGAGATTCATGGCTTTGTGTGAAAAATAAAGCCTATTCCCCATGGCATAAACCCGTTTACGGCTATTTTGTGGTCGGTCCGGGCGAATTGGTTTCGGCTGCCAACTATCCGTGGGGATGGGAACAGCCCGGCTATGATGACAGCGGTTGGGCGAAAGCGCGTGCCGGCATGGAAGGTGCAGCAAAGGGGGCACGCGATTATCCCGGGAGGCTGCTTGTTCCTTCTCCTATTCCTCCGATGGAATACAAGCAGGAGCGGCTTGCCTCTGTCCGTTTGGCAGAAGGGGTTAAATGCCCTGCCGCTTTTTTAAAAGAGAAAACTACTTTTACTATTCCGGCGAATACCAAGGCCCATCTTTTATTGGACAATGAGAAATTGACTACCGGCTATCTTTCTTTACTATTCAGTAAGGGACGGGATGCCGAAATTTCAGTGGGGTATGCCGAAGCACTGTATGAAGATAAAGTGAGCGGTACGACAAAATCTTATTCTCTTCCCGTAAAAGGAAACAGGAATGATATAAAAGGGAAACGTTTTGTGGGGTATGAAGACAAAGTGATAGCCGACGGAGGGAGCGGGCGTAGTTTTACATCCCTCTGGTGGCGTACCTGGCGGTATTTGGATGTGAATATCACCACATCCTCGGAACCCTTGGTTTTGGAAGATATATACGGGATATTTTCCGCCTATCCGTTTCAGAAAGAGATAAGTTTCTCGGCTCCCGGACATAGTGATTTGAACGAGATGCTGGAAATAGGCTGGCGTACGGCACGCCTCTGTGCGAACGAGACCTATATGGATTGCCCGTATTACGAACAATTGCAATATTTTGGGGATACCCGTATTCAGGCAATGATTAGCTTGTATAATACGCGGGATGCCCATATGGTGAAAAATGCCATCGAACAGGGACGGCAATCGATTGTTGCAGACGGAATTACGATGAGCCGTTATCCTTCTTCCGTCCACCAGTTTATTTCTTCTTTTTCCCTTTGGTGGATTTGTATGGGGCACGACTATTGGATGTACAGGGGAGACGAAGCGTATATGAAGTCTTTATTGCCGGCCTACCGGAATATTCTTGCCTGGTATGAACAATGGCTGAAACCGGACCATAGCCTCGGATATGTTCCTCACTGGTTCTTTGCTGACTGGGCTGCCGGATTCCCGAATGGCGAACCGGTTCGCGAAGAGAATGGCAATTCCGCTTTCCAGGACCTGATGTATATCCTTACTCTGGAAGCGGCGGCCGAAATGGAGCAGGCTTTCGGTATGCTGACGATGGGAGTGCATTATCAAAAAGTAGCAACCTCCATACGCAATACGATAAAAGCAAAGTATTGGGATGCTGCACGCGGCCTGTTTGCCGATACATACGACCATCGCAGTTATTCCCAACATGTAAACTCGCTGGCTGTATTGGCAGGAATCGTAACGGGAAAAGAAGCCACGGAGGTGATGATGAGGACATTAAGTGAAGAGGATTTGATACAGTCCACCATCTATTTCCGCTATTATGTACATCAGGCATTGGGAAAAGCAGGCATGGGAGATTTGCTGCTGGACAACTTGCAAATATGGCGGGACCAGATGGCTTTGGGACTGACCACCTGGGCTGAAATGCCGGAACCATCCCGTTCGGATTGCCATGCCTGGGGGGCAAGCCCGAATATTGAATTTTTCCGTATTCTGTTGGGTATAGACAGCAAGGCTCCCGGCTTTAGGAAAGTACGGATTGCCCCGTCGTTGGGTGGATTGAAAGAGGTGTCCGGTACGATGCCGCATCCTGCCGGAACTATCTTTGCCGGTTATAAAGTAGACAAGAAGGGAAAACTTACGGCACGTCTGGTTTTGCCGGATGGTGTTACGGGAATATTTATCTGGAAAGGAGAACAATATGAGCTACATTCCGGCGAACAGGTCTTGTCTGTAAAGTAGTGTCTATATGAAGAAAGTCGTTATCGCCATAGATTCTTTTAAAGGTTGCCTGGCCTCTGTAGAAGTGGGACAGGCAGCAACCGAAGGCGTGAAAGCTGTTTTTCCTGACTGCGAAATTTGTATGCTTCCTGTTGCCGATGGTGGCGAAGGGATGTTGGATGTTTTGGTTACAGCAACGAAAGGGCACTATGTCTCCATTCAGGCACATGGCCCTTTGATGGAGTTGCGTGAAGCCCGCTACGGCATTTCCGGTGATGGTAAGACTGCTTTGATAGAAATGGCGGCAATCAGCGGCCTGCCGCTTGTACCGCCGAACAAACGAAACCCGATGCTGGCCACAACTTTTGGAACGGGCGAATTGATTAAAGATGCTTTGGACCGCGGATGCCGTGAATTTATAATAGGTATCGGAGGAAGTGCTACCAATGATGCCGGTCTGGGGATGCTTCAGGCTTTAGGATTCCGTTTTCTGGATACAGCCGGACAGGAATTGGGACTTGGCGGCAGGATGATGGCGGAAGTTGCTTCCATCGATATGGAATCTATACATCCGGCATTAAAGGAATCTCAATTTACTGTGGCATGTGATGTGCGTAACCCCTTTTACGGACCGGAAGGAGCCGCCTGTATTTTTGCTCCTCAGAAAGGAGCAACGCCAGAGATGGTGAAAGAACTGGATGCCGCTATGCGTACGTTATCCGGAGTGATAGAGCAGCATACAGGGAAAGATATATCCGGTTATCCCGGTTCTGGAGCTGCCGGAGGTATGGGAGGGGGATTGCTCGCTTTTCTGCATGCGGCATTGAAACCGGGAATACGTCTTTTATTGGATACGCTTGCCTTTTCAGATAAGATAAAAGGTGCCGACCTGATTATTACCGGTGAGGGGAGAGCTGACCCCCAGACAGCAATGGGTAAAGTCCCGTCCGGTATTTTGGAAGAAGCAACAGAGCAAGGTATTCCTGTCGTGTTATTGGCAGGCAGTATAGAGGATACCGGTACTCTGAATAAAGCGGGCTTTTCCGGAGTGTTTTCTATTACTCCGGGACCTGTGTCTTTGGAAAAGGCCATGGAACCGGCTTTTGCGTATGAGAATGTAAAACAACTCGTAACCCAACTTTGCCTTTTTAGAAAAGCAATGGGAACAGACAGATAGGTGCGCAGGTTTGTGTCATGCCTGGGGTAACCATTGGTGACAATACGGTTATTGGTGCGGGAAGTGTTGTGACAAAAGATATGCCCTCCAATGTCCTTGCTGTAGGAAATCCCTGCCGTGTGCTTAGGGAAATAATGGATGCGGACCGTAATAATTAAATAATTAGGATAAGCTTTAATAGCCGGTATGAAAAAGCCGGGTTGCACGACTCTGTTTTATAAGAGGGGCAACCCGGCTTCAATCAATCAGTAAGGTTTTTGTTTATAAATTAAGTATATCTGGAAAATTCTTTGAGTGTTTTTTGAGATTTGCCAACAGAGTTTTCTCTCTGTCGTCTATTTTACCATCTTTTTGTATATGTAGAAGTAACCATTTGGCTTCTTCTTCATCAATTTCTCCCGGAGATTTTTTATCATCCAGTATAAAATTGGTTATTGCGTTTACAAAAAAAGCATCCCAACTTAAATCATTGTCTTCTTTTATGACCTCATCATTCAGTTCGAAAAGAAATTCAGCTTCTTCCTTGTCTATAACTCCGTCTTCGTAAAGAAGTTCTTGTAGTAATTCAACTTCTTGTGCATCGATACGTCCATCCATAAGTATGGCTTGCTTGAGTTCTTTAAAATGTCTCATTTTCTAAGTTGTTTTAATAGTTAAAGAATAAGTGAGTGTATAATTAGATATTGGAAGCAATGTATGTAAATAATTATATCTGGCATAAAAAGGATTCAAATATTAGTTTTTTTTTACTCAAAACATGATATTCTGACCATTTATGAACTATTTTAAACGGGGTTATAGGGATTCTTAAAAGAGTAATCCTCTTGTTTAAAAATACAATTAATTAATATCCTGAAAAGATGTTATTTATTCAATTCCTCTAATAGTTTTTTCCCTGGTTTGAACTTAATACTTGAACGAGGGGAAATAGTACAGGCTGTTCCTGTCTTTGGATTACGTCCGACCCGTTCGGTTTGTTTCCATACATGGAATGCTCCAAATCCCTTTAAGACAAGACGTTCATCTTCTTTAAATATTTCTATGATTTCATCATTGAGTATATCAATGAAGTCTAATATCTCTTTATATGGTAAAGATGTTCGTTGAGATATTCGTTTTGCTAATCCTACTTTATTCATATTTACAGGTGTGATAGTTTAAGATTTATGAGATTTTGTATAATTAAATGAATAAGAACATTGCTTAGTTTTTAGTCTCGATTTATATAGATCAGTATCGTAAAATATAGCAATCTATATGGATACAATATTTAACAAAAACGTAGTTCTGCTTGAACTACATATAATGAGACTTATATCTGTTGATTATTCATATATGAAAATACTCATTTATGCAAATCTTGTATGTAAAATAATCTATAATATTGTCTATGGTTGTAATATATACGGTTAAGTAAACGATTGAAAGATAAAAAAAGTCAATATAAAAGAGAGGACTATACTTATCCTTTTGAAATATATTATATCTTTGTGTAAAAATAAGAAAGTATGCTGTTAGTTCAAGCAGAACTACGGGTTTTTTTAGCTATTAAATGTAATTGGTACACTGCTTGCGGCGTATAATTTTCAAGATTTATAAAGTTTATACTTGTATCCGTATAATTAGATGAATGTTAAACCGAAAAAAACAAATATTTCTATTTAAAAAACAACTTTATTTGATTTTTATCTGTTGTGTTTTGCTTTACTGTTTTGTATATTCTCCGGGTGTATGTATTTAATTATTGGGGTATGTTTTGTTGTAATTCCATTTTTTGTTGTTCCTTTATAGTGTTAAAACAAGGTATGCAATGAAGGAACTAACATCTGTACAGATAAATTTTATCAAAGAACACTTGGCGGACGACCTGACCCGTTTATTACTTTCAGCTTCTAAATATCCGGATTTGGATATTCCTTTTTTGGCTGACCAGATAGCAGCAAGGCGGCAGATAAAGGAGAAATTGCCTTCTTGGTATGCTAATTTATCTCTGATATTTCCTTCCCGCATCTCTGCGGAACAATGTTCATCCGAACAGACGGCTGGTTATAAGCAGTCTTTGGTTGACGGGAAACATACAATGTGTGATTTAACAGGAGGATTGGGGATAGACAGTTATTTTTTCTCATGCTGTGTAAAGCATCTTACTTATATAGAGCGGTTTCCTGCGTACTGTGAAGCAGCACGTCATAACTTCCGGATGCTGGGTGCAGATAATATCCATATTATAAATGCAGACACAACGGAGTATGTGAGTGAACTTCCGGTGGTGGATGTTTTTTATATAGACCCGGCCCGTCGTGGCGAGTGTAATAAGCGGGTATTTGCTCTGTCTGATTGTGAACCGGATTTGCCCGTATTGCTTCCTGTTCTTTTGCAACGTGCTCCGAGAGTAATCGCAAAATTGTCGCCTATGGCAGATATCCGGTTAACATTGGATTTGTTGGCGGGAACAGCTTCCATTCATGTTCTTTCTGTAAAAAATGAATGTAAAGAGCTCTTATTTGTAATTGAACGGGGATATTCGGATGCTCCGGCTGTCCATTGTTTAAATTTTCTGGCAGATGGTTCTACTGATACTTTCCGGTTTACGTTGGAAGAGGAACAGAATGCACCTTTGTTATTGTCCGGCAAAGTAGAGAGTTGGTTGTATGAACCCAACGCTTCCATACTTAAAGCCGGGGCATTCAAGCAAGTAGCGGTTGCTTTAAATGTAAAAAAATTACATGTAAGCAGCCATTTGTATACTTCAGAAGATAGAGTGTCCGGTTTTCCGGGACGTATATTCCAGATAGAGGATGTATTACCTTTTAATGGTAAGTTATGTAAAGGGTTATCAAAACAAATTCCTCGTGCAAATATAACAGTCCGGAATTTTCCTCTTACCGTTGAAGAATTGCGTAAGCGGACAAAAATATCCGATGGCGGTGATATTTATCTGTTTGCAACTACGCTTGCCGATGGAGAAAAAGTCTTGATAAAGTGCAGAAAATGATAATTATCAGAGCGAATTCTGCTTATGGACAGTTTCTGCCGAAGTCTTCTTTCTGAAAGGAGCATATGTATAATTGTCTGCAAATTGATGAGGCATCGGCTCATATGATTTAACAGCAATTTTATTTCCTTTTTTACTGAAAATCAAGCATTGGTCTTTTAACTTACGCTCTGCAAAATTGAATACCAGATTCGGGTCGAAATACTGCCCGTTTACCCGGACTTCCAGATGGACATGTTCGGTAGTAGCTCTTCCGGTACGTCCGGTAAGTGCTATGGGTTGACCCGCTTTTACTCTTTCTCCTGGTTTTACAAGATTTTTGGAGTTGTGGCTGTAAAGTGTTTCCAATCCGTTGTAATGCCGGATTACCACTAAGTTTCCGTAGCCATAATAGCTTTTTGCCAAACGGACAATACCGTCAAAAGCGGCAAGCACTGTATCGTTTGCACATGTTTTTATGTCTATTCCCGTATGGTTCCTGCGGCGTCCTCCAAATGGGGAGATTACTTTTGCTCCCGGCAACGGGAATGCAAAATCTTCTTTCTGGATAGATGCTAAATCAATAATAAGCGATTTACTGTCTGCCATTAATACAGGGTCGGGAACCGCAACATCATTTTTTTCCCTTGGGGAAAAATTTTCATTGATGTTTTTACGTGGGGATACTACTTTATTCAGCTCGGGAGTTTCGGGAAGCAGGAAAGCTATATCTGTAGTAGGTAGAGGAATATCTGTGGTGATCGGTTGCAGGGATACCGGTTCCAATGTAGTATTGGATGAGGTCTTTAAAATGGTATGACATGCTCCCAAAGCAAACAATCCTAATAGAACTATCAGTGTATAGCGTGTTTTCTGCATCGTGTAAAAATTTATGATTTGCAAAAATAAGAAAAAGTGCAGAGAAATTCCACCTTATTAATCAGGACTTTACAAAACCTTCTGATTTGTTTGGATTTGTTTGGATTTTCTTTTCGTCCATCCGTGCAGATTGTTTCCATTACCCGGAACATAGTTCAGGCTATGTTCCGGGTAGTAAAACAGAATTGCGCAGACTGTGTTCACAGTCTGCGCAACTAATTATCACTGTATTTCTTATGTCTTTTTGGGCAAGACTCGAACTTACGGCTATTGGAATACCTTATATTATTTGTTGCCAGCTTTATTGCCAGATGGAAAAGATCGGGCTATCCCCATTTCCAATCCGCGTAGTTCGGCCAATCCGCGTAAACGTCCGATACAGGAGTATCCGGGATTCGTTTTCTTTTTTAAATCATCAATCATCTGATGACCGTGGTCCGGGCGCATGGCAATGGAGCAACCCCGGCGTTGCTGTAATTCGAGCAATGCTTTCATTACGCCATACATATCGACGTCACCCTCCAGATGGTTGGCTTCATAGAAATTCCCGTATTCGTCCCGTTTGGTACTGCGAAAATGTACAAAGTCGATACGGTCACCATAACGCTCCATAATACGGACAAGGTCGTTGTCGCTGCGGACACCAAACGAACCGGTGCACAGGCATAAACCATTGCTTTGGTTCGGGACAGCTTCAATCAGTTTCTGGAAATCATCCGCTGTGCTCAGTATGCGGGGCAGGCCGAGAATCGAGTAGGGAGGATCGTCCGGATGGATGACCATACGTACGCCAACCTTATCGGCTACCGGAGTGATTTCTTTGAGAAAATAAATCAGGTGGTTACGTAATTTTTCAGCATCAATATCTTTATAACGTTCCAGTTCTGCACGGAATTGTTCCAATGTAAAACTTTCTTCCGAGCCGGGCAGACCTGCTATCATGTTACGGATAAGCAATTCTTTTTCAGCTTCACTCATTTGATTGTAACGGGCTTTGGCTATGGCCTTGTCATTCTCGCTGTATTCTTGTTCTGCAGCCGGACGTTGAAGGATATACAGGTCGAATGCCATAAATGCCGCACGTTCGAAACGCAGGGCTTTGGAACCGTCGGGCATCGTATAGGCAAGGTCTGTACGCGTCCAGTCCAATACAGGCATAAAATTATAGGTTACAACCCGGATGTCGCAGGCTGCCAGATTACGAAGGCTTTCCTTATAATTATCGATATACTTTTGAAAATCTCCGGTTTGTGTTTTGATATGTTCATGTACGGGCACACTTTCTATAACACTCCAGCGTAGACCGGCTGCTTCTATCAGTTCTTTCCGTTTCCGGATTTCATCAACGGTCCATATTTCCCCGTTTGGAATATGGTGTAACGCATTAACAACTCCTGTTGCACCTGCCTGACGGATATCTGAAAGGCTGACAGGGTCGTTCGGGCCATACCAGCGCCATGTTTGTTCACATAAATACATAGTTCCGTTTTTTATGAAATTAAATAGAAAAGGCATCGAAACCACCATCAACGACAGCTACAGTTCCAGTTACAAATTTGGACGCGTCGCTAATCAGATATTGAATCGTACCGAATAGTTCGTCAGGAGTACCTAAACGTCTGAACGGGGTATGGGCAATCACAGAAAGAGCACGTTCCGTATACGATCCATCCGGATTTGTCATTAACGTCCGGTTTTGTTCTGTCAGGAAGAAACCGGGAGCAATGGCATTGACACGTAATCCCTCTCCGAATTTGATGGCAAGTTCACCGGCAAGATATTTTGTAAGATTGGAAATAGCCGCTTTGGCAGCTCCGTAACCTACCACACGTGTAAGAGGGCGTAAGGCGGATTCGGATGAAAAGTTTACAATCGCTCCCTCTTTCTGTTTTGCCATGATTTCAGCAAAAACTATGGTCGGAAGCACGGTTCCGAACAGGTTCAGGTCGACCACTTTTCGGAAAGCATCAATATCCAGATCAAAAATAGTTTTTTCCGGGAGAATGGTGGCGCCTGCCATATTTCCTCCGGCAGCGTTCAACAATGCATCGATACGACCGTATTTTGAAAGAATATCTTTTTTGTTTTGTTCAAGAATCTCTTTATTTAAAACGTCTGTTAAGTAGAAGCTTGCATCTCCTCCTTTAGCCTTAATTCCGGCAACAAGCTGTTTTCCTGTTTCTACGGCACGGTCGAGGATAACAATTTTAGCGCCTTCTTCAGCCAGGTGTCCGGCGATAGCACTGCCTAAAATGCCGGCACCGCCGGTAATCAGGACAACTTTGTCTTTTACGCAAAATAAATTAGCCATATTTTTATTGTTTTGTTGTGATAATTCCATAAGTTGTGCTCGCACACATATTGTTTGCAAATGTAATATACCAAAGTAAGTCTCACAAATATTATTCAGGAATTCATAGTTATGATTTTACCAATTCATAACTATGATTGTGAAAAAACATAACTATGAATAGGGAAAAACATTTCTTAAAAAACGGATGCCTTTAGATATAATTATTATAGTAACTGATATTTTCTTTTACCAGTATATCTATAGGCATATAGTTTATTTGAGATACTTCTTCTTTTAAAACCAAGTGGTTGAATAAAGCACGTACGGAGTTTAGTCCCTGTACTTCCGGGCGTTGTGCAATCAGATGGGTGATATGACCGTTTTGAAGGTAATGAACATTGGTATCGATAACATCATAACCGATAAGTTTAAATTTCCTGTTCCGGCTTTCGAAATAGGCTCCGAGAAGATGTACCCTCGAATTGAAGATAATCCCGGCATTTATCTTATCATGTTCTTTTATGAAATTATCCAGAATGGTTTTGTTTGCCTCTTGTTCGTCAGCGTGAAGCTGTACGGTGTAAATCTGTCCCTTATGTCCTTTTTCCGACAGGTAACTTTTGAAACCTTCTTCACGTTTCATGATTTGCGTCACCTGTTTTTCGCCTTTACGGATAAAACGGAAGATGGCAACATCTTCATCCTTTGTGATTTGTTCGAATAATAAACGTCCTGCAATATATCCGGAATCATATGAGTTGGTACCATAATAGGCAATACAATTGGTATTTTCTATCAAAGCATCTATCAATACATACGGAATTTCTTTTTTATCCAGTATCCGAGTAAGTTGCAGGACGCTGTTTTGAAATTGAGTTGCAATAATGACCCCTTGGCAATCTGAGTTTTCAACTTTGGGAATTAGTTTGTCGAAACTACTTTTGTCATATTGATTAAAGAACATTCTTTCAATCTCTACGTTGTAGCTGAACAGTTCCTTCTCTATTTTGTCTATCCCCAGGCAATATTTTTCCCAATATTCACCTTGAGTATAGGAAGGTATCAGCACAATGAAATGATAGGTCTTTTTAAGTGCAAGTGAACGGGCTATCAGATTGGGATGATAGTCTATTTCTTTCAATACTTGCTCTACTTTTCTCTGTGCTTCTTCCGAGACTTTTCCGCGGTTGTGCAGGATGCGGTCTACCGTTCCGGTCGATACGCCGGATAGTTCAGCAATGTCTTTAATTCTATATGTCTTTCCCATGATATAGAAAAGCAGCTGTTAAATTTCTTCGGGGGTTTCTAATTTAATCGTATTTAATTTTCTGAATGTATAACAATACATTGTGTAAACAACAGGTGTGGTTACAAATATTCCCACAACCAGCAGGATTAAGCCGACCAGCATTATACCAATCATGGCTAAACCGAGCAGGAATAACGGCATCACTTGTTTGTCTGTAATTTCCCAGCTGCGTTTCAATGAATCAAGAATGCCACAGTCCTCTTCAACGATGAACGCAATGAAAAATTGCAGGCGGATAGCAAGGTAAATGCCTGGAATGATAAATAAAATGCAACCGATACCTATGGCTATAAAAACTAAAATGGAAGCGACAATATATGTCAGTATTTTGCGGGATTGCTGGCCGTAAGCTGAGAATTGAGGCTCTTCACCGTCCAATGTCTGGAATATGTTTTTATAATATCCCATGGTGAAAAGACCGGAGATGATTAAATTAATCAGTGATGCAATGATTTGTCCGGAAACAGACTTCTGGGCCGGAGTAGTAAACAGTGTGATAATCATGGACAGAATACAAAATCCGATCAATAATCCCACCAAAACCCAAATCTGTGATTTGACGGATTTCCATGATGTGTGGAAAACTTCCGAAATGGTAAACTTAGATTCCATATGAATTAAATTTTATTAGGTTATATTTAGCTGTAAAATTAGGACAATTTGTTTAATAAACAAACACTGCGCGCATTTTGTGTTGCAATTTGAACGAATAGATTTTCGAAAGGTCATAATTGGAGGTATGTGGTTGATATTGAAATGTGAAAAATAGAAGTTTTTTAGTATAAAAGAATGTATAATCTAAGAAAGTGAAGTGAAAAGATTTTACATTTGTACGTTTTTTCAAGAAAAAACGCAGAGTTGTGTATGAAGCGTCAAAAACCGAAGATTATAATTATGGGAAAATATATGGCAAGTAAATCGATTGAAATATATTAATTATAAATATGGATAAACGAATGCTGAAAATTACAGTTACCCCGTTGAGGCAAATAGCGCTATTTGCTGTGGGAATGTCTTTGTTAACTGCCTGTGGAAACAGTCAGAGTGGTATGAAATTGGGGGATGATGAATTTACTGTTATTGAGGTGAATTCTGCAACCAGCGATCAGACAACTTCCTATCCGGCTACAATCAGAGGTACGCAGGATATCGAAGTGCGTCCCCAGGTTTCGGGTTTTATTGTAAAACTATGTGTTGATGAGGGAGCTACGGTTCGTAAAGGACAGGCTTTGTTCCAGATTGATCCTACGCAGTATGCAGCTTCAGTCCGTCAGGCTAAGGCTGCAGTAGAAATGGCTAAGGCAAATGTAAATACATTGACGTTAACAGAAAAGAATAAAAAAGCATTGTTTGATAAGCAAATCATCAGTGAATTTGAGTATCAGACTGCAATGAACCAGTTATTGTCCGCTAAAGCCAGCTTGGCACAGTCGGAAGCTTCTTTAATCAGTGCAGAGCAGAACTTGTCATTCTGTACGGTAACAAGTCCTTCAAACGGTGTGGTCGGTACATTCCCGTATCGTGTGGGTAGTTTGGTTAATGCTTCTATTTCCCAGCCGTTGACTACCGTTTCTGAAATCGGTGATGTTTATGTTTATTTTTCCATGACGGAAAAAGAACTATTGGGACTGACACGTGCAGGAGGTACATTGAAAGAACAGTTGGAAAAGATGCCGGCTGTACAGCTTCGGTTGTCCGACGGTTCCATGTATTCGGCAGAAGGTAAGATCGATGCGGTAAGCGGTGTTATCGACCAGTCTACCGGTTCTGTGAGCATGCGTGCTATCTTCCCGAACGATAAGAATGTATTGAGGAGTGGCGGTACAGGAAATATTATTTTCCCGTATACAATGAATAACATCATTATGATTCCTCAATCGGCAACGGTTGAAATCCAGGATAAGAAGTTTGTTTTCGTGCTACAGGCTGATAATACGATAAAAAATACGGAAATCCAGGTTTCTAATTTGGATGATGGTAAATATTACCTTGTAACAAACGGTTTAAAATCAGGAGATAAGGTCGTGATTGAAGGTGTACAAAACCTGAAAGACGGTCAGTCTATCAAGCCCATCTCTCCCGAACAACAACAAGCAAAGTACCAGCAGGCATTACAAGACCAGCATGACGGTAATTTGAAAACCGCTTTTAATTAATATATAAGGTAAAGAATAGGGCAAATTGCTGTTTGTCCGATAAAAACGTAGAATATGAAATTAGATAGATTTATAAACCGCCCGGTGCTCTCTACGGTAATATCCATCCTGATAGTTATCCTGGGTATATTAGGCTTGTTATCCCTGCCTATTACCCAATATCCGGATATTGCTCCTCCAACCGTTTCGGTGAGAGCTACTTATACGGGAGCAAATGCACAGACTGTACTGAATAGTGTGATTGCACCGCTGGAAGACCAGATCAACGGTGTTGAGAACATGATGTATATGACTTCTAATGCCTCTAACAACGGATCTGCCGATATTTCCATTTACTTTAAACAGGGAACGGACCCGGATATGGCGGCAGTCAATGTGCAGAACCGTGTTTCTATGGCACAAGGCCTTTTGCCTGCCGAAGTAACTAAAATTGGTGTTACGACCCAAAAGCGCCAGAACTCCATGCTGGTTGTATTCTCTGTATATGATGCGGAAGACCGTTATGGTTTGAAATTCCTTGAAAACTATGCCAAGATTAACCTGATTCCGGAAGTACAGCGTGTACCCGGTGTAGGTGATGCGAATGTGTTGGGTACGGACTACTCTATGCGTATCTGGTTGAAACCGGATGTGATGGCTCAGTATCATCTGGTTCCTTCGGATGTATCGACGGTTTTGGCTGAACAGAATGTGGAAGCGGCTCCCGGTTCGTTCGGTGAACAGGGTAACCAGTCGTTCCAGTATACAATCCGTTATAAAGGACGTTTGCAAACTGCTACCGAGTTTGAAGATATGGTTGTCAAGGCATTGCCTGACGGGGAGGTGCTTCGCCTGAAAGATATTGCCGATATCGAATTGGGTCGTTTGACTTATAACTATGTAAATAAAGTAAACGGTCATGATGCTGTTACTTGTATTGTATACCAGATGGCGGGAACGAATGCTACGGAAACCATTAATAACATTCTGGAACTGTTGGAGAAAACAGAAAAGACAATGCCTCCCGGCATGAAAGTCGATGTTTCCATGAATGCCAACGATTTCTTGTATGCTTCTATCCATGAGGTTATCAAGACCTTGCTGGAAGCATTTATTCTGGTATTTATCGTAGTATATATTTTCTTGCAGGATTTGCGTTCAACCTTGATTCCGGCTATTGCGATTCCGGTAGCATTGGTTGGTACATTCTTCCTGCTGTCGCTGATAGGTTTCAGTTTGAACTTGCTGACTCTTTGTGCGATGGTGCTCGCCATTGCGATTGTGGTCGATGATGCCATAGTCGTCGTCGAGGGGGTCCATGCAAAACTGGACCAGGGATATAAATCAGCGAAACTGGCGTCTATCGATGCCATGAATGAATTGGGTGGTGCTATCGTTTCCATTACATTGGTTATGATGTCCGTGTTTATCCCGGTAAGTTTCATGAGCGGTACGGCTGGTACTTTCTATCGGCAGTTCGGTTTAACGATGGCTATCGCGATCGGCTTATCGGCTCTGAACGCATTGACATTGAGTCCGGCGTTGTGTGCGATGTTCCTGAAGCCGCATGAAGAAGAAGGACATTCGAAGAAGACTACCTTTGTTTCCCGTTTCCACGCTTCATTTAATGCTGCATACGATTCTTTGCTGGCAAGCTATAAGAAACGAGTTGTATTCTTTATTCAGAAGAAATGGCTTTCATTTGGTTTTGTAGTCGGGGCTATTGTACTATTGGTTGTTTTGATGAATATTACGCCGACCGCAATGGTGCCGAATGAAGATACGGGAACTATCATGGGAGCTGTAACACTGCCTCCGGGAACCTCACAGGAACGTACTATGGAAGTGATGAGCAAGGTGGATAGCCTGATTGCTTCCGACCCGGCAGTAAAATCCCGTACGGCTATTACCGGTTTCAGTTTTATCGGTGGCCAGGGCTCTTCTTACGGTTCATTCATTATTAAGTTGAAAGACTGGGATGAACGTTCCATGACGCAGAGTTCGGATATCGTGTACAGTAGTTTGTTTATGCGTGCACAGAAAGTGATAAAAGATGCACAGGTATTGTTCTTCACTCCTCCTATGATTCCGGGATATTCCGCATCCAGTGATATCGAGTTGAATATGCAGGATAAAACGGGAGGTAGTTTGGAGAGATTCTTCAATGTGACAAAAGATTATATGGCTGCTTTGAAGGCCCGTCCGGAAATCAAATCCGCACAGAGTACCTTTAATCCGGATTTCCCGCAGTATATGATTGATATCGATGCCGCTGCTTGTAAGAAAGTGGGTATCAGCCCGAGTGATATCCTGGCGACTATGCAGGGATATTATGGTGGTCTGTATGCATCAAACTTCAACCGTTTCGGTAAGATGTACCGTGTAATGATTCAGGCAGATCCTTCATTACGTACGAATCTGGAATCGCTGAAGAATGTGAAAGTGAAGAATGGCAATGAAATGGCACCTATTTCGCAGTTCGTTTCTATCAAGAAAGTATACGGACCGGATATTATCAGCCGTTTTAATATGTATACCTCTATTAAAGTGATGGTTGCTCCTGCCGATGGTTTCACCAGTGGTCAGGCGTTGAAAGCTCTTGAAGAAGTGGCCCGCACAACACTTCCTGCCGGGTTCGGTTACGAACTGGGAGGTATGGCCCGTGAAGAGGCTGAAAGTAGCGGAAGTACAACCGGTTTGATTTTCTTGCTCTGCTTTGTATTCGTATACTTATTGCTGAGTGCCCAGTACGAAAGTTATATTTTGCCGTTGGCCGTATTGCTTTCCGTTCCGTTCGGTTTGATGGGTAGCTTCCTCTTTGTTCAGGGATGGGCGGCATTGGGTAATATCCCTGCATTGAAAATGATATTGGGTACGATGTCCAATAATATTTATATGCAGATTGCCTTGATTATGTTGATCGGTCTGTTGGCAAAGAATGCGATTCTGATTGTAGAGTTCGCCCTCGACCGCCGCCGTATGGGTATGAGTATCACATGGGCGGCTGTGTTAGGTTCTGCAGCCCGTTTGCGTCCTATCCTGATGACATCCTTGGCTATGGTTGTCGGATTGCTGCCTATGATGTTCGCTTTCGGTGTAGGAGCCCATGGTAACCGTACATTGGGTACTGCTGCTATTGGCGGTATGTTTATCGGTATGATCTTCCAGTTATTTATTGTTCCGGCTTTGTTCGTGGCATTCCAGTACTTACAGGAAAAATTCAAGCCGATTGAATGGGAAGACCTGGACAACAGCGATCTGAATACGGAAATAGAACAGTACGCAAAAACAAAATAAGAGAGATGATAATGAAGAAACAGATTATATATATGGTATGTGCAACTGCTTTGCTGAGCAGTTGCCATATCTATAAAGCATACGACCGCCCGAAAGATTTGGAGACTGCCGGCATGTACCGTGACCCGGTATCGGCAACGGATACGTTGGCAGCAGATACGACTAATATGGGTAATATATCCTGGAAAGAAATTTTCCGCGATCCTAAATTGCAGGCTTTGATAGAAGAAGGTTTGGAAAACAACGTGGATATGCAGGCTGCGGTTCTTCGTGTGGAAGAGGCCAAAGTATTACTTACTTCCGCCCGTTTGTCTTTCCTTCCCTCTATTAACCTGGCTCCACAGGGGGCGATAACGAAGATGGAAAATACCGGTTATGTGAAGTCATATACATTGCCGGCTGCCGCAAGCTGGGAGGTTGATTTATTTGGCAAGTTGTTGAATGCAAGCCGTGGACAGAAAGCCACTTATTTGCAGAGCCGATATTCACAGCAGGCCGTGCGTTCGCAGCTTATCAGTGGCATTGCCAATACGTATTTTACTTTGTTGATGCTCGACCGCCAGGTGGAAATAACCTCTGAAACAGTTGGTATCTATGAAGAAAACGTACGGGTTATGGAAGCGATGAAAGAAGCCGGCATGACTACCGAAGCAGCTGTTGTCCAGACGCGTGCTGTCTACCATCAGGTTTCCGGTTCTTTAATCGAACTGAAACGACAGGTTCGTGAAGTTGAAAACTCCTTGTCTGTATTATTGGCTAAAGCTCCGCAGCAAATCGACCGCGGAACGCTTGACGAACAGTCGATTCCGGAAGAAATTATGGCTGGTGTGCCTTTGCAATTACTTGAAAACCGTCCGGATGTAAAGATTGCCGAAATGTCGCTTGCCAATGCGTATTATACGACTAATAAAGCTCGTGCCGCTTTTTATCCGGGACTGAATATTACTGCAACAGCCGGTTGGACTAACGGTTCAGGTGTTACGGTGGCTAATCCGGGACAGTTTATGTTCCAGGCTTTGGCTTCGTTGGCACAGCCCATCTTCAATAATGGCAAGCTGATAGCTAACCTGAAGGTATCGAAAGCTGAGGAGAAGATTGCCAAGATGAATTATCAGCAGGCAATTCTTGAAGCAGGCAAGGAAGTCAGTGATGCTTTGCACCTGTATGATGCAACAAACAGGAAGCTGCTACAGGATAAGTCGCAGATTGAAGAACTGGAAAAGGCAGTAACCTATACAAAGGCTTTGTTCCAGTCCGCCCAATCCACTTATCTGGAAATCTTATCGGCTCAGCAGAGCTTGCTCAGTGCACAACTGACAGAAGTATCCGACAATGTTCAGCGTATGCAGGCTGTAATCAACCTGTATAGTGCCGTAGGTGGAGGAAGAGAGTAAAAACCTTTTAAATACAAATATTATGATTAGTCCGTTAGCTTATGTGGATGCCGGTGCAAAGTTGGGAGAGAACGTGATTGTTCATCCGTTTGCATATATTGATAAGAATGTGGAAATTGGCGACGGCTGTGAGATTATGCCGCATGTCAGCATTATGAGTGGTGCCCGTTTGGGGAAAAGAAACCGTATCTTCCAGGGGGCCGTTATTGCGGCGGAACCTCAGGACTTTGAGTATAAAGGTGATGAAACGGTTGCAGTTATCGGTGATGATAATGTAATCCGTGAAAACGTCGTTATCAACCGTGCAACGAATTCCGGAGGACAAACCTTTATAGGAAACGGCAACTTCCTGCATGAAGGGGTACACATTTCGCATGATACGCATATCGGCAACCATTGTGTATTAGGTTACGGCAGCAAAGTATCCGGGAACTGTTTTTTTGAAGACTATGTCATTTTCGGTGGCAATGTCCTGATAAGCCAGGGATGTCGTCTGGGTACCTGGTCGATGACACAGACCGGTTGCCGTGTCCGTAAAGATATACCTCCTTATATTGTTGCCGCCCAGGAACCGGTAACCTATTACGGGGTCAGTTCCGTAATACTTTCCCATCAAGGGGTAAGTGATAAAATTATTAAGCATATCGGTCATGCTTACCGTATTGTTTACCAGGGAAAGAGCAGCATTTTCGATGCTTTGTTGATGATTAAGGATCAGGTTCCGATGAGTGCGGAGATTCAGCATATTATTGACTTTATTAATGATTCGAAACTGGGTATTATCGGAAGATAAATACATATCCAAATAAAAGAGAAGCTGTCTGGTAAATTGAAGCCGGGCAGCTTCTTTTTCGTTATGCCGCCATCTTCTGCTGACCCGGTGCAAAAAGTTAACGTAATTATAACTGACATAACTGTCATAATAGGTTTAATATTCTGTTTAATAGCTTATTATCTTATGATAGTTGTCTGTTTAACTATCATGGCAACTATCATAACTATCATAGCAACGCTGTTCCGGAATACGATACATACTTGTTTTTCTTATTAAATAAACTGCTTAAGATGAAAGTGTCTTTTTGTAGATACGGTTGACTCAAAAAGAATCAACAATGAGAGAAAAG